>Ga0180009_10000986_pt1 | contig 35780 bp, 34 predicted proteins | sample OS_PC_MetaG_FD_123537 | JGI IMG/M metagenome (GOLD analysis project Ga0180009, IMG submission 123537) | Groundwater microbial communities from the Aspo Hard Rock Laboratory (HRL) deep subsurface site, Sweden - OS_PC_MetaG | ecosystem: Environmental > Aquatic > Deep subsurface > Groundwater... | reverse complement strand
GCTCATCTGCGTGTTCGGGGCCGGAGGGGACCGCGACCAGGGCAAGCGCCCCCTCATGGGCCAGGCGGTGGGCGCCGGGGCCGACTTGGCGGTGCTGACCAGCGACAATCCCCGTTCCGAGGACCCCCAGGCCATCATGGCCATGGTGGAGCCGGGGCTGGGAATCGCCGGGGCGTGCCGGGTGAGCGCCTTGGGCGGCGAGGGTCCGGCCTATCTGTGCGAGCCGGACCGGGCCACGGCCATCGCCCTGGCCATAGACGCCGCCGGGCCCGAGGACGTGGTGCTCATCGCCGGCAAGGGCCACGAGGACTACCAGATCGTGGGCCAGACCAGGCGGCACTTCGACGACCGCGAGCAGGCGGCGGCGGCACTGGCCCGCCGGGGCGCCGGGGAGGCGGGCCATGCCGGTTCTTGACGCCGCCTTCGTGCTCCAGGCCACCGGGGCCGATGCCCGGGGAGAGTGCCCGGTGCTGCCCTTCACCGGAGTGAGCACCGACTCGCGCAGCCTGCAACCGGGCGAGCTTTTCGTGGCCCTGAGCGGCCCCAACTTCGACGGCCACGATTTCCTGGACCGGGCCTTCGAGGCCGGCGCGGCCGCGGCCCTGGTGCTCCGCGACGCCCAGCCTCCTTCGGGCAACGGCCATTGCCTCCTGGAGGTGGAGGACACCCTGACCGCCCTGGGCCAACTGGCGGCGGCCTGGCGCCGGGAGCACAGCGCCCTGGTGGCGGCGGTGACCGGCAGCAACGGCAAGACCACCACCAAGGAAATGCTGGCGGCCATCCTGGGCCAGCGGCACCGGGTGTTGGCCACCAGGGGCAACCTGAACAATCTCATCGGCCTGCCCCTGACCCTGCTGCGGCTCCGGGAGGTCCACAGCGCCTGCGTGGTGGAGATGGGCATGAACGCCCCCGGCGAGATAGCCCGCCTCACCGAGATCGCCGCGCCCGAGGCCGGAGTCATCACCAACGTGGGGCCGGCCCACATTGGCATGCTGGGCTCCCTGGAGGCCATCGCGGCGGCCAAGGGCGAGCTGTTCGACGGCCTTAGCCCGGCGGCCACGGCGGTGGTCAACCTGGACGATCCCTTCCTGGCCCCATACGCGGCCAGCCTACCCTGGCGGGTGGTGAGCTTCGGCATAGACTCCATGGCCGAGGTGCGGGCCGGGGAAATCAAAGCCGCGGGCGGTGGGCAAACCTTTGTATTGGATCTGGCCGGAGAGACGCTGCGGGTGCGCCTGGCCGCGCCGGGCCGCCACAACGTGATGAACGCCCTGGCCGCCGCGGCCACGGCATGGTCCTTGGGGCAGGGGGCCGACGCGGTGGCCGCCGGTCTGGAGTCCTTCACCCCGGTGGCCGACCGCCTGGCCCTGGCCGGAGCGCCCGGCGGCCCGGCGGTGGTGGACGACACCTACAACGCCAACCCGGCCTCGGTGGCCTGCGGCCTGAGCGCCGCCGTTTCCCTGGCCCAGGGCCGTCCCCTGGTGCTTATTCTGGGCGACATGAAGGAACTGGGCGACTACGCCGCCGAGCTGCATCGTCAAACAGGCCTCCTGGCGGCCCAGGCCGGGTGCCGCCTGGTGGTGGCTCTGGGCCGGCACGCCGAGCAGGTGGCCCAGGGAGCCCGGGAGGGCGGCATGTCTCCCGAGCAGACCCTGATCTTCGCGGTCATGGATGAGCTTCTGGAGGAGATTACGCAACTGTTGGACACCCGGGACCTGGTCCTGGTAAAGGGATCGCGCTCCATGGCCATGGAGCGGGTGGTGGCCCGCATCGGCGGCGGACAAGGGGGGGCGCACTAATGCTGTACCACCTCCTGTATCCCCTGGCCGACTACTTTGGGGCCTTGAACGTATTTCGCTATATCACCTTCCGCACCATCTATGCGGCGGTGACCGCCCTGATGATCGCCTGGCTCATGGGCCCCTGGGTCATCCGCAAGCTGCAAGAGCTGCAGGTGGGCCAGTACATCCGCGAGTTGGGGCCCCAGAGCCACAAGGCCAAGGCGGGCACCCCCACCATGGGCGGGGTGCTGATCCTGTTCGCCATGACCGTCTCCCTGCTGCTGTGGGGAGACCTGGGCAACTTCTACCTTTGGGTGGCCATGGGGGTGACCTTATGTTACGGCCTCATCGGATTCGCCGACGACTACCTGAAAAAGGTGAGCAAGGCCAGCGAGGGCGGCCTGAGGGCCCGCAGCAAGTTCCTGCTCCTGGCCCTGGTGGCCCTGGGCGCTGCCCTGGCCCTGTACCTGCACCCCGGCTACAGCACCAAGCTTTCCGTGCCCTTTTTCAAGCTGGTGTTGCCGGACCTGGGCTGGGGCTACATACCCCTGGCCATGCTCATCCTGGTGGGGACCGCCAACGCGGTTAACCTCACCGACGGCCTGGACGGCCTGGCCGCCGGGCCGGTGCTCATCGCCGCCGGCACCTACTTGGTTTTGAGCTACCTCACCGGCAACGCGAAAACCGCCAGTTACCTGCAGATTCTTTACGTGCAGGGGGCGGGCGAACTGGCCGTGTTCTGCGGCGCGGTGGTGGGCGCGGTGATGGGCTTCCTTTGGTACAACGCCTACCCCGCTCAAGTCTTCATGGGCGACACCGGCTCGTTGTCCTTGGGCGGGGCTTTGGGGGTCACGGCGGTGTGCACCAAGCACGAGATCCTTCTGGCCCTGGTGGGCGGCCTGTTCGTGGTGGAGGCCCTGAGCGTCATTTTGCAGGTGGGCTTTTTCAAGATGAGCGGCGGCAAGCGCATCTTCCGCATGGCTCCCTTGCACCATCACTTTGAACTCAAGGGCTGGGCCGAGCCCAAGGTGATCGTGCGTTTCTGGATCATAGCCGTGATGCTGGCCCTGGTGGCCATAAGCACTTTGAAGCTGAGGTGACGGTGGAGCTACGGGGCAAAAAGGTTTTGGTGGTGGGCCTGGGCGTGAGCGGCCGGGCGGCGGCCCTGCTGTGCCTGTCCAAGGGCGCTACGGTGCGGGCCACCGACCGCCACCCCGCCCCCCCGGCGGCCGAAGATCTGGCCTCGGCCGGGGTGCGCCTGTCCCTGGGCGGCCACCGCGGCGAAGACTTCGCCTGGGCCCAGATCATCGTCCTGAGCCCCGGGGTGGACCACCGCCTGCCCGAGGTGGCCCGGGCCCGCGCCGCCGGGGCCGAGGTGATCGGCGAGTTGGAACTGGGCTGGCGTTTTACTCGCTGCCCCACGGTGATGATCACCGGCACCAACGGCAAGAGCACCGTGACCACCCTGGTAGGCGGCATCCTGGCCCAGGCCGGGTTCAAGACCCTGGTGGGCGGCAACCTGGGCCGCCCGGTTTGCGACATGGCCCCCGAGAGCGGCCAGGCCGACTGGATGGTGGCCGAGGTCAGTTCCTTCCAGACCGACACCATGGCGCGGCTGCGTCCCCGGGTGGGGGTGGTGCTAAACATCACCCCGGACCACCTGGACCGCTACCCCGGCTTCGCGGCCTACGCCGAGAGCAAGATGGGCCTGCTCAAGAACCAAACCGGCGGCGACGTAGCGGTGCTGTGCGCCGACGACCCCGAGGTTTGGTCCCGGCGCATCCAGGCCCCGGCCCAGGTGTGGGGCTACGGCGCGGCCGGGCCACAGCGCCCCGGCGGTTGGCTGGAAGACGGCGAGCTGGTGCTGGACGCGGGTCAAGAGTCCCTGCGCCTGTCCCTGCCCCAGGGGCACCTGGCCATCGGCTTCAACCGGCTCAACTGCCTGGCTGCCTGCCTGACCGCCCTGGCCTGCGGGGCCGGGACCGAGGCCATGGGCGCGGCCCTGGAGGCCTACCAGGCCCTGGGGCACCGCCTGGCCCTGGTGGGTGAGAAGGACGGGGTGAGCTTTTACGACGACAGCAAGGGCACCAACGTGGGGGCGGTGGCCGCCGCCCTGGGCGCCCTGGAGATGCCGGTGGTGCTGCTGTTGGGGGGCAGGGACAAGGACGGCCGCTTTGCCGACCTGGGGCCGCTGCTCAAGGACAAGGTGGCGCGGGTGATCTGCTTCGGCGAGGCCGGGCCCGCCATCCTGGCCCAGGTGGCGGATTTCGCCCCCAGCGAGGTGGTCCCGGATCTGGCGGCGGCGGTGATGACGGCCGCCCGGTCGGCGGCTCCCGGCCAGGCGGTGCTTCTGAGCCCCGGCTGCGCCAGCTTCGACGCCTATTCGGGCTACGCCCAGCGGGGCGAGCATTTTCAATCTCTGGCGCGGGAGGTGATGCATGGCTGAAGCAGTGCTGAACGCCCCCAGCCCCACGGTTCAGGCCGCCTCCCGGGTGGGAGACCCCTGGCTGCTTTTGTCCGCCCTGGCCCTGGCCGGGGTGGGCCTGGTGATGGTCTACTCGGCGGGCAGCGCCTTGGCCGCCCAGCGCTACAGTGACGGGGCCTATTTCTTCAAGTCCCAACTGCTGCACGTCACCGCCGGCATCGTGGCCATGGGGATTCTGGCCCTCATGGATTACCGCCGCCTGGCGCGCTTCACCTACCCCCTGCTGCTGGGGGTGCTGGCCGCCCTGCTGCTGCTGCTGGTGCCCGGCGTGGGACACATGGCCGGCGGCGCGGTGCGCTGGCTGCGCCTGGGGCCCCTGTCCCTGCAACCGGCCGAGCTGGCCAAGCTGGCCCTGGTGCTCTATCTGGCCTATTCCCTGTCCCGCCACCAGGAGCAGATCAAGAGCTTCACCCGGGGCCTGCTGCCCCATCTGGGAGTGACTTTCCTGCTCATCGTGCCGGTGGCCATGGAGCCGGACCTGGGCATGAGCGTGATCCTGTTCTGCCTGGCCAGCCTCATGCTCTTCGTGGCCGGGGCCCGCTTCAGCTATCTGCTGGGCCTGCTGGCCCTGGTTTCGCCCATGGTCTGGGTGATGGTGGTGCACTACCCCTGGCGCTTCAAGCGCATCCTGGCCTTCTTGAACCCCTGGAATGACGCGGGCGGGGCGGGCTTCCAGATCATCCACAGTTTCTACGCCCTGGGTTCCGGCGGTCTGTGGGGGGCCGGCCTGGGGGCTGGCCAGCAGAAGTTGTTCTACCTGCCCGAGCCCCATACCGACTTCATCTTCAGCGTGCTGGGCGAGGAACTGGGCTTGTGGGGCGTGCTCTTGGTGCTGGGCCTGTTCTTGCTGCTGGTGATCCGGGGGGTGAAGATCGCCCTGGAGGCGCGGGAGCTTTTCGGGACCTACCTGGCCATGGGGGCCACCCTGATCATCGGTTTGCAGGCCTTCATCAACGCCGGGGTGGTCATGGGGCTCTTGCCTACCAAGGGACTGACCATGCCCTTCATCAGCTACGGCGGCAGTTCGCTGCTGGTGAACTTCGCCTGCGTGGGCATATTGCTCAGCGTGGCGGCGGGCAGCGGGAGGAAAGCTTGAGCGCGGCGGTGCTCATAGCCGGCGGCGGCACCGGAGGCCACCTGTTCCCGGGCATGGCCGTGGCCACCGAATTGCTGCGGGCGCGCCCCGGCCTGTCGCTGGCCTTTGTCAACGCCGGCCGGCCCCTGGAGAGCCGGGTGCTGGCCCAGGCGGGCTACGACCAGGAGGTGCTGCCGGCCAAGGCCTTCCGGGGCAAGGGATTGGTGTCGCGCCTGGCCGCCCTGGCCGTGGTGCCCGGCGCGGTGCTCAGGGCCATGGGGCTCATCCGCCGCCGCCGCCCCGGCCTGGTGTTGGCGGTGGGGGGCTATGCCGCCCTGCCCCTGGGCCTGGCCGCCTGGTTGTGCCGGGTGCCTCTGGCGGTGCAGGAGCAGAACGCCCTGCCCGGGCTGACCAACCGGATTTTGGGGCGGTTGGCCACGGTTGCCTTCGTGGCCTTTGCCGCCGCGAGCAAGCACTTCCCCGCCGGCAAGAGCGTCATGAGCGGCAACCCGGTGCGCCCGGAGGTGCTGGAGCAGGCCGGGCAGGTCAAGCGGGAAGAGCCGGACCAGCGTTTCACCGTGCTGGTGCTGGGCGGCAGCCAGGGAGCCCGCAGCCTGAACCAGGCGGTGACCGGGGCCCTGGAGCCTCTGGCCGGGCGCAAGGATCAGCTGTTTTTCATTCACCAGACCGGCGAGGCCGACGCGGACTGGGTGCGAGAGGCTTACCAACAGGCAGACTTCGCCGCCCAGGTGGCCCCCTTCTTCGAGCGGGTGGGGGAGTGCTACGGCCGGGCCCACCTGGTGCTGTGCCGCTCCGGGGCGGGCACGGTGACCGAGGGCCTGGCCACGGGCCGGGCCATGGTCTGCGTGCCTTATCCCTACGCGGCCGGCGATCATCAGCGCCTCAACGCCCAGGCCCTGGTGGAGGCCGGCGCGGCCCGGTTCATCCTGGACGCGGAGCTTACCCCCCAGCTGGTGGCGCAAACCATCACCGAGTTTATGGACGACGCGGCCCAGCGCCGGGCCATGGAGGGGGCCGCCCGCCGCATGGCCCGGCCCCAGGCGGCCCGGGAGATCGCGGCCCATTGCCTGGAACTCATGAAGGAGGCGGCCTGATGTATCAGAGGCACCAGCGCATCCATTTCGTGGGAATCGGGGGCATCGGCATGAGCGGCATCGCCGAGGTGCTCATCAACCTTGGCCACCAGGTGAGCGGCAGCGACCTGCGCGAGAGCGGCACCACCCGCCGCCTGGCCGCCTTGGGGGCCCGGGTGGAAGTGGGCCATCACCGCGACCACGTGGAGGGGGCCGACGTGGTGGTGGTCTCCTCGGCGGTGTTCGAAGACAACCCCGAGGTGCAAGGGGCCCGGGAGCGCCTGATCCCGGTGATTCCCCGGGCCGAGATGCTCTCCGAGCTGATGCGCCTGAAGTACGGGGTGGCGGTGGCCGGAGCCCACGGCAAGACCACCTGCACCTCCCTGGTGGCCACTCTCCTGGCCGCCGGCGGCCTGGACCCCACGGTGGTGGTGGGCGGCAAGCTGGCCGCCCTGGGCAGCAACGCCCGCCTGGGTTCTGGCGAGTTCCTGGTGGCCGAGGCAGACGAGAGCGACGGCTCCTTCACTCGCCTGAGCCCGGTGGTGGTGGTGGTCACCAACGTGGACCGCGAGCACATGGAGCACTACGGCTCGGACCAGGCCCTGGACGAGGCCTTCGTGGAGTTCATGAACAAGGTGCCCTTCTATGGCGCGGCCGTCTTGTGCCTGGACGACGAGCGCCTCACCGGGCTCATCCCCCGGGTGAACAAGCGCACCATCACCTACGGGATCTCCTCTCAGGCCGATTTTCAGGCCCGGGATTTGCGCCCCGCCGGCATGGGCGTCCGTTTCGCCCTGTACATAAGGGGCGAGGCCGCCGGCGCCGTGGAACTGCCCTTGCCCGGGCGGCACAACGTGCAGAACGCCCTGGCCGCCCTGGCCGTGGCCCTGGAGTTGGGGGTGGACCTGGAGGCGGCGCGCAGCGCCCTGGGGCGCTTCGAGGGAGTGGGCCGGCGCTTCGAGGCCAAGGGCCGGACGCCCGGCGGGGCCCTGGTGGTTGACGACTACGGCCACCACCCCACCGAGATCAAGGCCACCCTGGCCGCGGCCCGGGAGTGCTGGCCCGACCGGCGCCTGGTGGTGGCCTTCCAGCCCCATCGCTACAGCCGCTCCCGGGACCTTTTCGAGGAGTTCACCACCGCCTTCTACGGGGCCGACGAACTTTTGGTGCTGGACATCTACGCCGCCGGCGAGCCCGAGGACCCCTCGGTGAGCGCGGCGGGCATGGCCGAGGCCATCCGGGCCCACGGCCACCGCTCGGTGGAGTACGCGGGCAGCCGCCAGGTGGCGGCGGGCAGGCTGGCCAAGCTGCTGGGGCCCGGCGACGTGTTGTTGACCATGGGCGCGGGCGACGTGTGGCGCCTGGGCGAGGAACTGGTGGAGAGCCATGCTGGTTGAGCTTAAAGAGCTGATCCAGGGCAGGCTGGGCCCCCGGGCCCGCTTCGACGAGCCCATGAGCCGCCACACCACCTGGGGCGTGGGCGGCCCGGCCTGGTGCCTGGCCCGGGTGAACAGCGCGGCCGAGGCGGCTTGGCTGGTGAGCGCCTGCGCTCGGGCGGGGGTTCCCTACAAGGCCCTGGGCCGGGGCTCCAACCTGCTGGTGGGCGACGCCGGCTATCCCGGGGTGATGATCCGCCTGGGCGGAGAGTTGGGCAAGCTGGCCCTGGAGGGCGACACCCTCCTGGCCGGAGGCGGATCCCCCCTGCCAGGGGCGGTGCGCCTGGCCGCCCGCCGGGGATTGGCCGGCCTGGAGTGGGCCGCGGGCATACCCGCCTCCGTGGGCGGGGCGGTGACCACCAACGCCGGGGCCCACGGCGGGGACATGGCCGATCTCACCTCGGCGGTCACCCTGCTCTTGCCCGGCGGACAAATACGCGAGGCCGCCGGCAAGGAGTTGCCAGCCGGCTACCGCCGCCGCGTCCTGCCGGTGGGCTCTTTGGTGCTGGGGGCCCGTTTGGTGCTGCGGGCCACCATGCCCGCGGAGGTGGAGCGGCGGCGCAAGGCCCTGCTGGAACTCAGACGCCTGCGCCAGCCCCTGGCCGCGCGCACCGCGGGCAGCGTGTTCAAGAATCCGCCGGGAGACCACGCCGGGCGGCTCATCGAGGCGGCGGGGCTAAAGGGCCTGGCCGTGGGCGGGGCTGTTATCAGCCGGGTGCATGCCAATTTCATCGAGAACCGGGGCGGGGCCAGCGCCGCCGACATCCTCAACCTTATCAACACGGTGGTGCTAAAGGTCATGGACGCTTTCAGCGTGCGCCTGGAGCCCGAGGTGGAGGTGGTGGGTGTTTAGACGCCAGGACAAAAAACGGCGTCCCCGCCGCGAGGGCCTGGCCAAGCCGGCGGTGAAGGCCAGCCTGGCCGCCCAGCGGGTGGCAAAGCGCGCCCCGGCGGTCAAGGAGGCCAGGCCTCTGCCCGCCGCGGCCAAGGGCTTGGCCCGCCGGGCGCTCTGGGCGGGGTGCCTGTTTGTCCTGGTGAGCGCGGCGCTCCTGGGCGGGTGGGGCCTGCTCTCCACCAGCCGGGCCCTGGCCGTGCAGCGGGCCGAGGTGCAGGGCACCGATCACCTCAGCCGCCTGGATATACTCAGCGCGGCGGAGGTGGGCAGCGACAGCAACCTCCTGGCCCTGCCCGTGGGCAAGATCGCCGCCCGGGTGGCCTCTCTGCCCTGGGTGCAGAGCGTCCAGGTGAGCCGCCACCTGCCGGACACGGTGCTCATCCAGGTCACCGAGCACCGCCCCATGGTCTTGGCCCTGGTGGAGGGCCAGCTGTTCTACCTGGACCATGAGCTTCGGCCCATTTCCGTGCACCGGCGGCGGGCTCTGCCCGACCTGCCGGTGATCACCGGCCTGAGCCGGGCCGACCTGGCCCAGCCCGATGACGAGTTGGCGGGGCTGCTGGAGGCGGCCCGCCAACTGCTGGCCGCCTTGCCCCCGGCCGATCTGGCCCCGGGGGGCCGCCTGGCCGAGGTGCATTTGGACCGGATATGGGGCCTGTGCCTGGTGTTCAACGACATGGCCCCGGTGGTCCGCCTGGGTTTCAAGAATTTTACCCGCCGGCTGGCCCGCCTGGAGCAGGTGCGCGGCGATCTGGTCCGGCGGGGGGAACTGGGGCGGGCCAGCCTCATCGATTTGGAATCTTGGCGGCGCGTGGTGGTTCGCCTGAGCCGGGAGAAGGCATGAAAAAGGGCGGCGAAATAATCGTGGGCCTGGACATCGGCACCACCAAGATCTGCGCGGTGGTGGGCGAGGTGCAGGACGAGCAGGTTGAAGTCCTGGGCATGGGCAGCCACCCCTCCGAGGGCCTGCGCAAGGGCGTGGTGGTCAACATCGAGACCACGGTGGCCAGCATCAAAAAGGCGGTGGAAGAAGCCGAGCTCATGAGCGGGGTGGAGATCACCTCGGTCAACACCGGCATCGCCGGGGGGCACGTCAAGGGATTCAACTCCCATGGGGTGGTGGCGGTGAAGGGCAGCGAGGTGACCGCCCGGGACAAGGAGCGGGTGGTGGACAACGCCCGGGCGGTGGCCATACCCACCGACCGCGAGGTGATCCACATCCTGCCCCAGCAATACATCCTGGACGGCCGGGGCGGCATCACCGACCCGGTGGGCATGAGCGGCCTGCGCTTGGAGGCCGACGTCCATCTGGTCACCGGGGCGGTGGCCAGCGTGCATAACCTCATCAAGTGCTGCAACTCCGCCGGCCTGGACGTGGGCGACATAGTTTTGCAGTCCCTGGCCAGCTCCGAGGCGGTGCTCACCGCCGAAGAGCGCGACCTGGGGGTGATCCTGGTGGATTTCGGCGGCGGAACCACCGATTTGGCCCTGTTCTCCGGCCAGGCCATCAAGCACACCGGCGGGGTGGCCCTGGGCGGCAACAACCTGACCACCGACCTGGCCATGGGGCTCAGGACTCCGGTGGCCGCGGCGGAGAAGCTGAAACGCAACTACGGCTGCTGCCTTAGCTCTCTGGCCGGCCGCGACGACGCAGTGTTGGTGGAAGGGGTGGGCGGCCGTTCGCCCCAGAAGGTGAGCCGGGCCATTTTGGCCGAGATTCTGGAGGCCCGGGTGGAGGAGATACTCATCCTGGCCCAGAGGGAAATAGCGGAAAACTACCCGGGAACGGCCTTGGCCGGAGGGGTGGTGGTCACCGGCGGCTCCTCGCTGGTCGAGGGCATGGAGGAGATGGCCGAGCAGATATTCAACATGCCCGCCCGCCTGGGGTATCCCCAGGGCGTGGGCGGCCTGAGCGACGTGGTCAACAACCCAATGTACGCCACTGCGGTGGGCCTGCTGCTCTACGGAGCGCGCAACCGCGACGAGGAAAAGTTCCGCATACGCGACCAGAAGATCTTTAACCGGATCACCAAGCGTATGCGCAAATGGTTCAAGGAAGTCATCTGAAAACCTCACGGGGGAGGTTGCTATGAGCATGGAAATCCAGATGGTTGACAACCTCGACGCCAACGCCAAGTTGCGCGTGGTGGGAGTCGGAGGCGGCGGTAACAACGCCCTTAACAACATGATTACGGCTGGTCTCAAGGGGGTGGAGTTCATCGCCGCCAACACGGACCTGCAGGCCCTGGAGCACAGCAAGGCCAGGGTGCATTTGCAGCTGGGGCACAACCTCACCCGGGGGCTGGGCGCCGGGGCCGATCCCGAGGTGGGCCGCCAGGCCGCCTTGGAAGACCGGGACAAGATCAAGGAGCTGCTCACCGGCAGCGACATGGTCTTTGTCACCGCCGGCCTGGGCGGCGGCACCGGCACCGGCGGGGCCCCGGTCATCGCCGAGGTGGCCAAGGAAGTGGGCGCGCTCACCGTGGCCGTGGTCACCAAGCCCTTCGACTTCGAGGGCAAGCGCCGCCTGAAGCAGGCCGAGCAAGGGGTGGAGGAACTCAAGAAGGTGGTTGACACCTTGATCGTGATTCCCAACATCCGCCTGCGCAGCCTGGCTCCCAAGAACGCCCGCTTCGCGGACATGCTCAAGAAGGCCGACGAAGTGCTGCTCTACGCGGTAAGGGGCATCAGCGATTTGATCATCACACCGGGCTTGATAAACCTGGACTTCGCCGACGTGCGCACGGTGATGAGCGAGATGGGCGTGGCCCTCATGGGAACCGGCGAGGCCAGCGGCGACGACCGCGCCCTTCAGGCCGCCACCCGGGCCATCAACAATCCCCTGCTGGAGGACATCTCCATAGACGGCGCCCGTGGAGTTTTGGTGAACATCACCGCCAGCGAAGAGATCACCATCGACGAGGTGAGCGAAGCCAGCACCTTCATACAAGAGGCGGCCCACGAAAACGCCAACATCATCTGGGGCACGGTCATCGACACCTCCATGGGCGAGCGCATGCGGGTGACGGTTATCGCCACCGGCATAGGGCAGGCGGAAGAGGTGCGTGAAGTCAAGCGGATGGCCGTGGCCGGCGGCGGCAGAGACCTGGATATCAGCGAGATCGACGAGAATAACGTTCGCATTTATCGTCGCGGCAACGCCTCTCTCCGGGGTTTAACCTCCCCCGGGTCCCGGGAGAGACGCCCAATGAGCGACAGCAGCGATCTGGACTGGCCGGCCTTTTTGCGCCGCCAGGCGGATTAGTTTTTTCTAGTAAGCCCCAACCTCCGGCCTCAGGCCGCGCCGCCGGCGCGGTCTCCGGCCGGGACACCATGCCCAAGGCCGTCGGGGCCGCACCCCCGGTCCCGGCGGCCCCCACCTTTTTGGCAGGGTGGTTTATTCAGGGTTGAAAATCGCCAGCACCGCGGGCAGGGTCTGGCGGGCCCAGGGCAGGTCCGGGGCCGGGCTGGGCCGGCCATAGTGCTCATAGCTGAAATCGGCGGCCTTCAAGGCCAGCTGTGACTCACCCCCGCCGTCCATGGTCATCACTTCCCTAAGTCCCAAGCCGCTGTCCTTGAGCGCCTGGGCCAACTCCCAGAGGGTATGTCCCCCTTCGGTGGCCACCACCAGGATGCGCCCCTTGTCGTCGATGGCCAAGGCGGTGCGGTTGGCCACCTTGGCCGAACGGCGCACCCGCAGCATGCCGAAGCGGTCCAGAAGCATAAGGGATTGGGCCGCCTGGCGGTAGGGATTCAGGCCGGGGTCAAATGGAGTGTAGCGCAAATCCAAGATGCGGGCGGCAGGCAGGTCCGGCTCCCGGGGCGAGGCCAGGAACAGTCCGTCCTGTTGGGCCACCAGGGGACTAAGCTCCTTGCCGTCTTGCAGCAGATAGCCCAGGTGACGTCCCTCGGGGGTGTAGAGGCCGGCGTTGAACACGGCCAGGGCGCCGCTTTTTTCTTGCCACTGGCCGGCGGTATAGCCCGGTTCGCCCCTGGGGGCGGCCAGCACCTTGAAGGAGTAGCGCTTGGGGTCCGCCCTGAGCAGGGCCACCCGGGAGCTGCCGCTACGCGAGGGGATGAGGTTTTCCCACAGAGCGAACTCCAGCCCGGGGGCCAGGGCCTGCCAGGCCGGCGGCGCGGACTCCTGGGCCGGAGCCGGCGAGGCCAGCCAGGGCAGCAGCCACAGCACCAAGGCGGCGGGTATGATCAGTTTGCTCCGGGCCATGGGGAATCATAGCCTGGGGCCGGTTCGGAAACAACCGCCGGTTCACTCCGGAGGTCCGCGGGCTAAAACTCCTCGAAGCCCTTGAGGCTGTCGGGGGTGAAAAAATCATCGCCCCGGGCGGGACGGGCCGCGGGCTGGGCGGTTGAGCCCCGCTCCCGGTGGGGAGCCCGAGGCTCTAGGACCCCCGTTTGTGTCTCGGGCAGGATAAACTGGCTCATCTGGCTGCGCAGTTGTTCGGCCACCGCGGCCATGCTCTCCGAGGCGCTGGCCGCCTCCTCCACCAGGGCCGCGTTTTGCTGCACCACTTGGTCCATTTGGGCCACCGCCCGGTTGATTTCGTCGATGCCCTGGGCCTGCTCGGTGTTGGCCGCGGATATCTCGGCCATGGTGTCGGCCACGTCCTGCACCCGGGCGGCGATCTCCTTGAGAAACTGGCCGCTCTGTTCCACCAGCTCTCCGCTTTGCTCCACCTTGTCGCTGCTCTCTCTGATCAGGGACCGTATCTCCTTTGCCGCCTGGGCGCTGCGCTGGGCCAGGCTGCGCACCTCGCCGGCCACCACGGCGAATCCACGGCCCGCCTCGCCGGCCCGGGCCGCCTCCACTGCCGCGTTAAGGGCCAGCAGGTTGGTCTGGAAGGCGATGTCGTTGACCACCCCGATGATGTCGGCGATGCGGTTGCTGGAGTCGGTGACCCCCTTCATGGCTTCTGCGGTCTGCTCCAAGACCCCTTTGCCCTTGCCCGCCAATTCGGAGGCCTGGTAGGCCATTTCGTTGGCCTGCCGGGCGTTGGAGGCGTTGAGCTTGACCGCGCTGGTCATCTCCTCCAGGGCGCTGGCCGTTTCCTCGACGGCGCTGGCTTGCTGTTGGGTGCGCTCGCTCAACTCCTGGTTGCCCTGGCTGATTTGGGCGGCGCTGGAGGCCACGGTTTCAGAAGCGGCCGACACTTCGTTGACCGTGGCGGCCAGGGTGTCGGTCATCACCTGGGCGTTGCGCGCCATCAGACCGATCTCGTCGCCCCGCTTTAGCACCTCCGGCGGCAACTGGGCGGTCAGGTCCTTGTTGGCCGTCCTCTCCAGGTTGTCGTTGGTCAGGCGGATGACCTTCAGCAGCCTGATGGTAAAGAAGCGTCCGGCCCACAGGGAAGCCAAAATCACCGCCATGATGAGGGTGCCGACAATCATGATGGTGGCGGTCATCACGCGCTGCAAGTGTGTGGTGGCTCCGGCTATCATTTGCTGGGTCACCTGTTTGACCTTGAGCATGCCCGCGCTGAATTCCCGGGCGGTGGCCAGGCTTTTGTCCTCCAGATTTTTGCGCTGGGAGCTTAGAGCCAGATAGCGCTGTTCACTGTAGGTTTGGGCCTCGCGCAACAGGCGCGCCAGAACGGCGGAAGAATCCTGCGCCTTTCCAAAGGCGAGCAGAACTTCAAGGTTGCCCTGGTCCTTTTTGAAATCCTGCCGCAGGCCGCTGTCGTTGCGGCCCTGCTTTAGAAGCTCGTTGATGCGCCCGGCCGCTAGATGCATTTCCCGGTGGGCCTTTTCAGCCCGTTGCAGGATGGAGAGCAGTTTGGGGTCGCTGATTTTGAAGTTGTCGTGCCAACGGCCGTACTCGCACAAGCGGGGGTCGGTTTCGCCCTGGAAAGGGGAATGGTTTTCCACCGCGACCTTCAGCCCCTCGAGCCAGCGCATGCGCGACAGCAGAATTTTATCTAGAAACAGATGCACCGGCAGGTAAGGCTCATCGGGATTGGGTTGGGTCATGAATTGACCCAACTGGTGATGCAGGGCATGCAGGCGTTCTTGCTCGTCCTTGTAGCGCAGGGCAAGCCCCTGGGCCCTGTCGGCTGTTTCCCGCAGCAGGCCTTGGGACTGCCGGTGGCCGTCCCGGCCCAGTTCCTTCACCTCCAGAGCCAGGTTTTTGAGGGCTTGGTCCAGGTCCCGCCAAAAGGTCTGGAGCTTGGCGTCCTGCTGCTCCATGGCCTTCGCGTCCCAGGTGGTCTGGTATAGGGTGTTGTTAAGGCGCAGGCTGTACAGGGAGAGAACCGCCTGGGAGGCGCTGGAAAGCAGGGGCACTTCGTGGTGAATAAATGAATCGGTGGCCCTTTGCACCACGGAAAAGATGTACAGGGTGCCAATAAGCCCACAGAAACCGGTTAAAAGGGTCACCGCCAAGAAGACGATGGCCATCTTGGCCTTTAGGCCCATACCTTTGGTCCAGCGCATATTGTGCCCTTCATGCCTTCAGGCTTCGGCCACCCCGCGTCAACTCAGAAGAGGTCGTCTTCCTTGGTGTCGCCTGATCCGGGGCGGGTGAAGATTATCTTGAACTGGGCCGCCACCTCGGGCATTTCAAAGCAGGCCGTGCAGGCCGATCCGTTGGCGCAGGCGCTGGGGTCCACCGGCTCCAGATGAACCTGGAAACCAAGAGAGGTGTACTCTTCCACCGCCTCGCTGAGGCGCGGTTCGTTGGTCATGAATTGTTTGACCCAGCCTGCGGCCATAAGCTGGGCCTCCTTTTCGGCCGAACAGGTCAAAGGTGCCTCCTCTACCGCCGGGGCAGGCAAGAAAAAAGCAAAGAGGAGCCCAGGTGGACTCCTCTAATATAGCTTCGCCCCAGGCGGGCGTCTAGAACAGATCGTCGAGGTCGAGGCCGCCCCCGCCGCCGGAGCAGTCGCCAGGGGGCGAGATATTGGCTCGGAAGGGCTCGTTTTTGGCTGCGTGCTGCCACCGGGAGGGGCTGAACATTGGTTGGCAAAGTGGGCGCCGTTGACCGGTGAAAAGAAAATGAACTACTATGCTCAAAACCAGGGCGATTGCGATTCCTGCGGTATTTTCATTTATAAATCGTTTGATGGGTCACCAAGCCTTTGCATGCCGCCCAAAAGAGTGCTGGTATGCACTGGGAGCGTCAGAAGGCTCAAAATGGGGTTGAACGCGGCGACTGCCGCACAATTGCAGGTTGATGAGCATTATGACCGCAGCGAAAAAAACACCTCGGCAACCTAGGTTGAGCCGGGCCGGGCTTTCTCCGGTGCACCAGGTGCGGGTGTACGACCATCTGGGCAAACCCAGGGAGGCGGCCGTGCCCGGGGAATCGCCTCTCACCATCAAGGTTGACGGCCACGAGATCGTCACCCTGATGACCCTGGGCACCAACCCCGAGGAACTGGCGCTGGGCTACCTGCACAACCAGCGCCTGGTGGAGCGAATCGAGGACATAGAGTCGGTGGAGGTGGATTGGGCCCGGGAGACGGTGAACGTCGCGACCCGGCACGGCCAGGGCATCAAGGACCTGGAGGAAAAGCTCTCCAAGGTGACGGTGACCAGCGGCTGCGGCCAGGGCACCTTGTTCAGCTGCACCGTGGACAAGCTCTACGAGAAGAAAATGCCACGGGTGCGGGTGCGCCAATCCACCATCTACCAGGTGCTCAAGGCCGTGGCCTCCCTCAACCCCGTCTATCGTCTCGCCGGTTCGGTGCATGGCTGCTGCCTATGCCAGGGAGATCGCGTGATCATGTCGGTGGAGGACGTGGGCCGGCACAACGCGGCCGATGCCATTGCCGGGCGCATGTGGCTTGACGGCATGGCCGGTGAGGACAAGATCCTGTTCACCACCGGCCGGCTCACCTCGGAGATATTGATAAAGGCGGCCTTCATGGGCATCCCGGTGTTGATCTCCAAATCCGGCGTGACTCAAATGGGGCTGGAGTTGGCCAGGGACATGGGCATGGTGGTCATCGGAAGGGCCAAGGTCAGCAGGTTTCTGGTTTTCAACGGCGCGGAGCAGGTTGTCTTCGATGCCATTCCGCAATCGGACGGGGCCCTCAAATGAACCACCCCGCGGCTAGCCGCAGGGTGTAGGCGGGGAATCCGGCCTTGCAAAGCAGGCGCCGGAGTAAATGACCTGACGAGTGGTCTATCTGGGGAGCGGCCCTCAGGCCTATATGTTAGGGCCTGGTTTCCTTGCCTTGCCTGGTCATTGCTCTTTCCGCTTCAGGAATGGGGGGCGGGACGGGCCCTCCGGTAATTTTTTCCACCGCGCCAAAGCGGGGAGGGCAGGCTTCGAAGCAGGTCCCGCATTTGATGCACAGATCCTGGTCGATCACGTGGATCTGGTTCTTGCCGCCTATGATCGCCTCCACGGGGCATCTCCTGAGGCAAATCTGACAGGCCTGGCACTTGTCCGGATCGATATGGTACGAGATCACCTCGTTGAATAACCTGTCCACCTCGTCGCTGGTGTAAAGCTCGCTATATTTTTTTTCTTCGGGGCGCAACGCCAGTTTTTCATTTTTGACTAACTTGATGTAGGGGACAAGCTTTGTAACTGCATCAAGCCTTGACTTTAATTCATTTTCGTCTACTCCCTCGCCCTTGCCCAGAGGCCCCAACTCCTTCACCCTTTTGGTAAAACCGTCAACAACTTCGGTGAAATGCATTCCTTCACCGGAAGACATGAATTCAATTGTTAACCTGTCCGGGTTCAGCCCTATGTGTTCCAGTATTTTTTTGCATAGAAGCACCATGTTTAGTGCATGGTAGTTTCCATGAGTAATGTAATTGCACTCACCAAGACGGCAGCCACCAATAAACACCCCATCCATTCCCTTTGAAAAGGCTCGGAGTATGAACTCCAAGTCGATTCTGCCGGAACACATGACGCGAATAGCCCTGATTTCAGTCGTATATTGTAGTCTGGAAACTCCAGCCATATCGGCAGCGCCATATCCTCACCAATGGCACAAGAAGCCTAATATCCTTGGTTTAAAGTTAGGCCATGCACTCATTTATTTTCACTCCTCCCTTGGTGGTCCCGGGGGTGTTCATTCGTATTCCTTTAGGCAGCGCCGACCGCCACGTCAATTTGGCTCAAGAGTTCTTCGTCGGTAAAGTGCTTTAGGAAAATAGCCCCGGTTGGGCACTTGGCATTACAGAGGCCATCTCCTTTACAGAGGACAGGATTGACTGCCGCTTTTTTGCCCTGCCGTGTCTCGCGAAACTCAATGGCTCCATAGGTGCAGGCTGAGATACATGCCCCACATCCCATACACTTTTTATCATTAACCTCGCAAACAGAACCTGAGACAGTGACCATATCATGTGAGAGAAGGGTTAATGCACGGCCAGCAGCCCCATAAGCCTGGTTAATCGCTTCCGGTATATGCTTAGGATAGTGAGCCGTTCCGCAAAGGTAAACGCCTTCTGTAGAAAATTCAACAGGTCTTAACTTGACGTGAGCTTCTTTGAAAAAATCATCCGGTCCCAAAGAGGCCTTGAATAATTGAGATGTTTCCCTGTTTTCCGCAGAGGGAATAACGGCGGCAGCCAAAGCAATTATATCAGCATCTATGGCAAGCTCTTTACCTAAAACATAATCCGGCAAGGTAACCCTTAGAACAGGCCGGCCTTCCTCCTCAACAGCTTCAACCTGGGGTTTGGCATCCGGCTCGTAGCGAATGAACTTTACATCTTTTTCAGACGCTTCCCGGTAATAATCCTCCAACATCCCATAAGTCCTGATATCCCTAAAGAGGATGTAGACATCCATCTGGGGGTTTATCTCTTTAAGCTTCAGGGCGTTCTTGATGGACTCGCTACAACAGACTCTGCTGCAATAATTTCTTTCTTCATTTCTACAGCCTACGCATTGGATCATCACGAGGCTTTGGGCGTTGATTACCTTTTCGTCTCCAAGGGTGATTCGCTCCTCCAACTCAAGGTGGGTAACCACCCGGTCATCTTCCCCGTAAAGGTATTCTGTGGGTTTATATACATCAACACCTACGGCGATGACGGTAGCTCCATGTTTAATCTCTACCGCCCCTCTTTCAGACTCCACTTTGGTTAAGAAGTTGCCAACGTAACCGGTAGCCTCTGTGATAGTGGCAGAAGTATATACATGTATTAAGGAATGCTGATAAACCTTGCGCACGAGATCACGCAAATAAGCCTGAACATCCATCCCGTCCAGAGTGTAATAAATTTTTCTTGCCATTCCCCCTAGGTCGGTATCCTTTTCCAGCAGGTAAATCTCATGCCCCTGGTTGGCGATGGAGAGAGCACAAGTCATGCCGGCGATACCGCCGCCGACCACCAAGGCCGCCTTGTTTACGGGAAGATCAATTTCCCGTAATGGCTCCAAATGGCAAGCTCGCGCTACCGACATCCGAGTTATATCCTGTGCCTTCTGTGTGGATTCTTCCTTTTCTTTTGAGTGGCACCAGGAGCAATGCTCTCTAATGTTTGCCATGTCGTAGTAATATTGATTGAGTCCCGCCTCGCGAAGAGTGTCACGGAATAACGGTTCAAGAGTCCTGGGTGAGCAGGCAGCGACAACCACTCGGTTGAGCCCCTTTTCCTGTATCATGTCTGTTATTTCTTTAGCGGAATTGGTCGCGCATGAAAATAGCTGTTCCTGCGCGTAAACAACGTTGGGTAAAGTTAAGGCATATTCAACCGTGGAAGGGACATCTACCACCCTTCCAATATTCGCCCCACAATGACACACAAAGACACCAACCCTTGGCTCCTCTTGGGAGACATCTTTTTCCGGTGGATATATCCTTTCTCTGGTCAGATCTCCTCGCCTGTAGTCAAGGAGCTCACCGCATTGGGAGCCGGCCCCGCTGGCGGTGAAAACCGACTCGGGGATATCCATGGGACCCTGGAAGGCTCCGCTTACAAAGATCCCCGGCTTGGTGGTCTCAATAGGATTGGAAGAGGTTGCTTGACAGAATCGGTGTGAATTCAGCTCGATTCCGAACTTATCCGCCAAGTCCTTATAATCAGCGGGAGGATTCAACCCAACGGATAATACCACCATATCGAATTCTTCTTCTTTTACTCCGTCCTCGGCAGTAGCGTATCTTATAGTTACATTTTTACTTTCCGGAATTTCTTTTCCTATTGATACGTAACTTCTAATAAATTTAATCCCAGGAAGTTGCTCAGTTCTTTGGTAGTATCGTTCAAAATCCTTGCCGTAAGAACGAATATCGTTGTGGAATATTGTACATTCAGAATCTGGGTAGTGATCTTTTGTCAAAATCACTTGTTTTTGGGTATAGGTGCAGCATACTGCGGAACAATAGCTGTTATCCCCCGGGGTAACCCGCCTGGACCCTACGCATTGAATCCAGGCAATTTTACGGGGATGCTTCTTGTCGGAAGCGCGCAGTATCTCACCTTCGTATGGCCCAGTGGCGCATAACAGCCGCTCATAGTCCATACTGGTTACCACGTTCTGCATGGTTCCGTAGCCATAGTCGCCCTTGACCTTGGGATCAAAGACGTCATAGCCAGGAGACAGAACAATAGCTGCTACTTTGATTTCCATCTTCTCCGGCTCTTGCCGAAGGTTTATGGCGTCGGCCTTACATACTGCTTCGCAGATGCGGCATTTTTTATCTTTAAGGTAAATGCAGCTTTCATCAATATATGCGATAAGGGGAATCGCTTGAGCAAAGAAAATGTGAACGGCTTTATTATTCGATATATCTTGATTAAATTGATCAGGGTATTCTACCGGGCAGTATTCTACACAGGTAGCACAACCAGTGCATTTATCTTCTATAATGTATCTGGGCTTTTTGGTAAGGGTTACCTTAAAGTCACCCGCTTTTCCTTCCACACGGTCAACTTCAGTATAGGACAGGACTTCTATATTTGGATGCCGGCCGACCTCGACCAGTTTAGGTGAGAGTATTCACATGGAGCAGTCATTGGTGGGATACGTCTTGTCGAGCTGCGCCATATGCCCACCAATGGCTGGCGATTTCTCAATTAAATAAACCTTATACCCTGAAGTGGCAAGGTCGAGGGACGCCTGAATGCCGCTGATGCCTCCACCGACAACCATTACGTCTCCATAATTGCTGTCAACGGGGATTTTAAAAAGCTGGGAAGTTTCCTTTTCCATTTATCTATGCCTTTATCAGGTTTCCGCGGTTACCTAAATAGCTTCCTGGATAATTTCCGTGATGTCCTTGACTTCTATGGCCTCACCATTGTCCAGGGTCAACCTGCTATCTTCGAAGTTGGTGATGCAATAAGGGCAGGACGTAACCAGGATTTCAGCCCCCACTCCGATGGCTTGTTCCAATCTGAGGTCGGAGAATCGTTCCCCCTTGGGAGTTTCCATCCAGATCCTGCCTCCGCCGCCTCCGCAACAAAGGCTATCTTCCAGCGAATCAGGCATCTCGGTTAGTTCTAAACCGGGTACCGTCTTCAAGACTTCACGCGGCTCGTCATATATGCCGTTATGACGGCCCAGGTAGCATGGGTCATGATAAGTAATTTTCTTCTCGTACTCTTTTTTGATCTCCAGCCTTCCTTCGTTTATAAGATCTAATAGATATTGAGAAATATGTACTACCTCAAAATTAACCATAAATTCAGGATACTCGTTTTTAAAAGTATGGTAGCAATGAGGTGAAGAAACAAGAATTTTCCTGACCCCATTATCGATAAATGTTTTAATATTTTCTTTGGCTAGACGTTTAAAAACGTCCTCGTCACCAGTCTTGCGGATGCTTTCTCCGCAGCAATTCTCTTTCGAACCCAGTATCCCGAAATCTACTCCCGCCAAGTTAAGAATATTGGCGGTAGCCTTGGCCACCTTTTTCAACCTTTGGTCATAGCTGAGGTAGCAGCCGGGGAAGTATAAAATATCCATCCCCTCGTGAAAGGGTTTTACAGAAAGGCCTTCCGCCCAATTTGCCCTATCTTTTCGCCCCTCACTCAAAGGGTTGCCTTCACCAATGAGGCTCCCGCTTATGGTGCGGATCGGCTTTACCGCAGTGGGAAAGACTCCGTATTCGGTGGCAATCCTGCGCAAGGACACCCCAGATTCAATTTGTTTTACGTCTCTGGGACACTGCTTAGGGCATCTACCGCAGGTAGTACAACGCCAGATGTCTTCGCTTTCTATGTCAGTCATGCCGAAGGTAGCCTCGCGAACGATTTTGCGCATACTAAAAGTTCGCACCCTATTCCAAGGGCAAACCGTATCGCACAGACCACATTGAAAGCATAGTTTGAAGGCGTCTCCGCCGCTCTCTTTTATGACGTCTATGATCTCTTTGTAGTCGGCTACATTTTCCACTGTCTTTTTAATCCTCTTCTTTTGCCTTAACGTCCAAGCCCTTACTCGACACTGACATGCGGGCAACGGTATCCATTATTTTGTTCAATCCATATTTGTTTGCCAACGCTTCCAAGCCCATTTCCATTTCCCCCAGATCATCTTCTTCCTCTTCGACTTCCTCTTCCCTTTCAACGTAGGTCAAGGCATCAACTAAACACCACTTAACGCACAATGGTTCTTCTTCGCCCTCACACATATCGCATTTTAGGGGAAGGCCGGAATCTGGTTCCTTGAAGATATCCCGGGACGGGCAGGAGGCCCTACAGAAGGCACACTCGTCGTATTCTTTTCCGTCAATCGTGTATTTATCTCTGCCCGCACATTCGGCCGCAGTATAATCACCCGCATATACAGGAACATATAGGTCTCTTAGCGGTTCGCGAATCACCCGAATACGGGACCTCTCCGGGTTGTTGCCGCTATATTTCGGCGCGGCGTGGAAGGCGGAGCATATCATCTCGCATGCCCGGCAGCCGTTGCATTTATCAACGTCGACTTTGATGGTCTTGACGGTCTTGGTCTTCTTCTCGCCCGGCATGGCTACACCTCCTTATCCTTCTCAGGCGCATCATCCTTGGGAGGTGTGTCTCCGTCCTTTTTCAATATGCCCCGCTCGATAAAATCGTCGGCCACGTAGCCCAGACCGAACTCGCGCAGGGTCGTCTCGGTGGGGATGCCGTCTTCGTTCCAGCCCTTGAAGGCGTAGTAGGTGTCCAGAAGCTCCTTCTCGAGCTCGGGGAATCTTTTCTTCCAGTGGTCCTTGGGAGGCTTCTCGTCCTTACGGCGCATGCCCCGCCTGGTGTTGTTGGCTCTCACCAGGGTCCGGTATCGCTTGGCCGCCTGGGTCAGCTTTTCCTCGTCCATGTCGATCCCGGCCCCGGCCGAGATGAATTTGGGATAATTGTGCAGATGGTAAGGAGGCTTCAAAGGGAATGACGACAAACCGGCGCACATGCCCAGGGCGTCGTCGATGTAGTGCATCCTCTCTTGCCAGTCGACGATGTCACAAGACATTTCTACCGTTGGATAATAGGGGATCGAATTTTCTCCGCGAGGTTCCCAGTCCAGAAAATACTGTTTAAACTTCTCATCGGGGACCTGGAACCAATCCTTTACGAATTCTTCTCTCTGCTCTCGCTTGGGGAAAGGCGCCTGGGGAAACTGACCTTCGATTTGGGTGATGTTTATCTTTTCGCCGGTGGCATACATAAGGAAATATATGGGGTTGAGCATCGACAGCTTCAGCGGTAGCTGCTCATGTTTTTTGATGTTGTTATGGGCATAGGCTTCAGCGCCCTTGCCAATCTGTTTGGCTGCCCAATAGGTGCCATTGGCCAGGACATCCCCGATGCCTTCCCGCCGAACGATTTTGTCGAGCAGCCAGTAAAATCTTCCTTCATTGTCTTCCGGCATGCCAGGGAAGTCCTCGTCGGTCAAAATACCGTTTTCGTAAAGCTCAAGGGCGAATGCCATGACTTGCGGGGCCGAGAATCCGTCCACCCCATATTCCGTGGCGCTTTGGGCGATACCCAAGCCGAATTCCAGGTCCGCCATGGCCGCCATGGTATAAGTGAGCTTGGAGAAGCATTTCATCATATAGGTGGGCATACCGGGAGGTGAAATCGTCGCCCCGCAGGTCATCGGACAGTTGTAACAACTTATCAACCGTGTCCGCATATTGTCCAGGGTATCCATCCACTGCTTTGCAATGTCTTCGTTCCAAAAATCTTTTCTGCGGACGCGGGAATTTCCCCAGGAGAAATTTTCGGTATGCCACTTTTCATCGTGGACTTTCATCTCTTGCGGTGACCCAAGGCCGGCCAGAATGGGCATCACCCCCGGAATTGGATTGTCATTTCGGAACTTGATATATTCCAGTACTTCGTTGCAAAGCGCCATGAACTCAGCCGGCTGGGCAACGCTAATATCCTTGGTTCCTCGAACAGCTATGGCCTTTAACCCTTTGTCTCCCATTACCGCGCCGATGCCACCTCGGCTGGCGCTGGATCTGCCCTGTTCGATGGAAGCGAAATAGACCCTGTTTTCACCAGCCAGGCCGATGGCGGCCACCTGGGCCTTCGGCTCATTCAACTCCTGTCTAATGAGTTCCGCAGTCTCAGTTGCGCCTTTACCCTGCAAATGAGAGGCGTCGCGGATTTCTACTTTGTCATTGTGTATCCACAAATAGACCAGGTCGGGGGACTTGCCCCGAATGATAACTTTGTCATAGCCGGCATACTTCAATTCCGGCGCCCAAAACCCGCCCATCATTGAAAATGCCATCAGCAAAGTTTGAGGAGAGATGGTAGTGACGATGGTGCGGTTGCAGCCGGTGGCCGGGGTGCCGCACAAAAGACCGGCGGCGAATATTAAAAGATTATCAGGAGAAAAGGGTTCGACTTCAGGGGGAACCCTATCCCACAATATCTTGGCGCTGGTGCCCAGGCCCCCGAGATAAAGCTCGGTGTCTCTCGGGTCGGTTTCCACCCTCTCGATGTTTCCACGGGACAGATCAATTTCTAAATTATATCCTGTCTCTGCGTACCTCATAATGTCCCTCGCGAGAGTGATATATCCGGCCTGCGGAAACAAAAGCTCTTAAATCCCCAATAGCCGGCAGCTTGCCGGGGGGGGCTTCGATTCCGCTGATGTTTGCGGGGTCTACGGCTCTAATAGGTCTTTCGGGCAAATTTTGCAGGAATTCCGTCATGGAAGTCGCTCTCAACATAGCCGGATGATCTTGACTCAAAGGCCTTGTTGACCGGACGGTACCTGGCCTGGGGCTTGGGCCGGTGGCCAGCGCTGTCTATTTGACAAGCGCCCGGTCTAGGGGGCCGGCCAGCCTTGTTAATCCGCCTGATTCGTTCGCCGCAGGTTGATGAAGGAGCTTTGGTCGAAACCGACTTTCTTGAAAAAGGCCAGCATGTCACCGGAGTCCCAGCGCACCGCGGTGTAGACTTTCTGTACGCCCCGCTTGAGCAGGGCCGCGAATAAAACCTCGGCCAGGGCCGCGCCTACCCCCGAGCCCATGTGCTCCGGATCAACCCCGACAAGCTCCAGCCAACCGGAGAGCTCGGTGCCGAAGCCCCCGATTTTGATCTCTCCCAGGATGAAGCCCACAAGGGCGCCGTCTTCCTCGGCCACGAAGCCAAGGCGGTAAATCTTGTCCACATGCTCGGCCAGCATGTCCATCCAGGGCTGGGGGACCGGCTGCCTGGTGATGCGGGCCTGAATGCGTTTGACCTCACCGAGGTCCTCATGGGTCATGGGGCGTAGATTCAAGGGCACTTTGTCGCCTCGCATCTAATCTATACGGATTATCTTGACGTTTTTGCCCACCCACTCCGGCGGCAGATAGACCCTTCCGGAGTTGCCGCTCTGCTTGACTTCCTTTTCGATCATCTCTTCGCCATAGACCTCGAATTTGGCCTTGTGACGGGGATCGGAGGCTCTCTCCTCGGGGCCGGAACGCTCCCGGCGGGATGCTCTTTCAGCTTCGCTCATGCTCCTGAGGCCCTCGTCGGGTTGGTGGATTTGGGCAATGGCCAGCCTCCATGGCGGGCCAGGTTTGCATGCTACAAGATAACTAGAATGTAGCTACATTGTGACTATAGGGGAGCGGCGGGGGGATGTCAACCCAAAAAATCAGGAGGTCCAGAATCGCTTGGGATCAAAAAGCCTAATTATTTTCAGATCGTTGGCGGTGGGAGCGGGGGTGATTTCCAGGGTGGAGGCGCAGTCTAAATCCCAGCCGGTGGCTTGGGCAACCTGCTCCCGGCTGACCCCGGGATGCAGGCTGGTCAGCTGGGCCCGGCCCTGGGGGAAGTTGAATACCCCAAGCGAGGTTATCAAGGCAGCCGGCCCGCCCCGGGTCAGCCCTTGTTCTTGCCGCCAGCCGGGGTGGGGACCCCAGCCAGGGGAGGTGATGTAGTCCACCTGGGGCACTAGGCGGTGGCGCTCGTGGTTCATGATTATCAGCAGGCGGCTGGCCAGGCAGGCGATGTCGGCCCCGCCCCCGGAGCCGGGCAGGCGCACCAATCCGCCGCCGGGCCGCCGGGCCTGGTGAGTGTTCACGTTGCCCCACTGGTCCATTTGGGCCCCGCCGATGAAGCCCAGGTCCACCCGCCCGCCGGAAAGCAGGCTCATCACCTCGTCCAGGCCGCAGAGCTTCAGGGCATCGGACTGGTTGGGCGCGTCGCCCATGGTGATGATGGGCGCGTTGGCCGGCCGGTCGCGCAGCACCCCGTTTTCGAACAATCCCAAAGCCCTGGGGGCGTGGGTCTGTTTGGCCAACATGAAGGCCAACAGGGGCAGGCGCATGCCCACGAAAACCACATCGCCGTTTTTTATCTGACGGGCGGCGGCGGTGACCATGATCTCGGCCGGGGTGTAGGCGCTCACCAACCGTACTCCAGGGGCGCGCCGGGCCGGCTGTGGCGCGGCAATAGCCCCTGGCGGCGGGCGCTGCCCAGCTTTTCCAGATAGGCTTCCCGCCCGCTCAGGCCGTCCACCCACTCCCGTTGCCAGGCCCGGGCGTTCTCCGGGTCCCGGGTGGCGGCCGCGTAGTCCAAGTAATACTGGTTGTCCAGGTCGTAATAGCCCAGCGCCGGGGCGGGGTGGGCCCCCCAGGGCACCTCGCACACCGCGTCCACCAGAAGGCCCGGCACCAGGGTGCGGTCCGGGTCGCGGCGGATCACCGCGCTGTCCACGATCTCCTCGCAGGTGATCAGCACCCGGGAACTGGCCATGGCCGCCTGCTTGGTGAAGCCCGCCGCTCCCCACACCTGGCAGTTGCCCTCCTTGTCGGCCCTCTGCACGTGGACCAGGGCAACGTCGGGGTTAACCGCCTGGATAGCCAGCAGCTTCTGGCCGCTGTGGGGGCAGGTGAGGGCCTTGAATTGAGGGTTTTGCAGCGCTATGTCGCTGCCCAGGGGCGAGCGGCCCACGGCCATGGGCAGGCCCCGGGCTCCGGCCTCCAGGGCCAGGGTGATGGAGAAGTTGCTGTGGTCCAGCACCTCTAGCGGCCGGGGGAGCCCCTGCTCCACCGCCCGGCGGAAGTTGTAGCCGATGCCGGTGCTTACGTTGCCCACCCAGGCGGCGATCACCCGCTCCGCCAAGCCGGCCCCGATGATCTGGTCGATGCTGATGTTGGAGATGGGGGCCACCAGGGTGAGGGGGCCGATGCCCTGGCGTATGATCTCATGGGCCGCGGCAAAGGGTATGAAGCCCTCCAGGGCGGCGGAGAGCACCACGCTGTCCCCGGGGCGCACCAGATCGGTCACCGCCTGAGACAGGCTCTTCACTTTGCCGCGCGCCTTGCCCATGAACCTCCCTAGCTACAATCCAGCTATCCAGAGATAACAGATTTGGGGGCCGGCAAACAAGACGCTAAAAAAACTCCCGCGCGGCCTGGGGGTTGCGCTTGAAGCCCTGCTTGAGCAGACCGTCCACCTGCCCCATGACTTGCGCGGTGGGCCGGGGCTGGGCCACCGGCTCCTCCAGGCCCATTTCCCGCGCCTTGAGGGGCCTGAAGGACAGGGCCTCGGCCGAGAGAGCCTTTTCCTTGGCCGAGAAATTGCCACCCATGATATTGCGCTTGTGCAATTCGTCCGGATTCATGGAACGCAGGTAGGCGATCAGCATCATCAGGTCGTGGTTGGCCTCAAAGGCAAGGATGTCCCGGTTCACCTCCTTGGTGAGCTTCAGGGCCTTTTGCCTCTCGGCCTCCAGGGCCGCCGCCCCTTCCACCAGTCCCTGGTAGAGCCCCCGGATAAGGCTGACGTAGCGGGCGGCTCGGGTCAGGCCCCGGAGTGGGGCGAGGCCCACGGCAGGGGCGGCGCTGGCCACCGATTGGGGCCGGGGGGGGCTGATCCCGGCGGCGGCGAAGAATTTTTCTCGGAGGTTCGCATCGCCCAGGGCCCGGCCCAGGCGCGCCCGGTGCTTTTCCCAGGCGGCGATTCCCCCCAAAAGGGAGCTGACCGCTTCGGTGACCAGGAGCATCTCTTCCTCGATAACCCGGCGCTCGCGGAAGTAATTCTGTATTATTTCTTGCTTTACCGCTTGGTTGAGCGCCTGGATGTAGGTGTCGTCCCCCATTTGTCTCCCCGTGATGGCAAACTGGTTGTTAGGTGGGCCGCTTTTTGTTAGCTTTGCCCCAAGGAGCCGTTTTCATGCCCAAGGTTACTATTATATATAAAGCCAAAACTCCCGCCGCCCAGGAGCAGGCGGAGCACCTTGGCCAGTGGCTGGGGGAGCGTAGCGCCGGGGTCCATTTGCTGGAGGCCAAGGGCGGCGAGCCCCGCGCGGGCAACGGATTGGAAGAGCCCCTGCCCGCCGACACCGGGCTGGTGGTGGTGCTGGGTGGCGACGGCACCATGCTGGGGGCGGTGCGCCAGGTGGTGACCAGCGGCCTGGAAGGGGTTCCCATCCTGGGGGTGAACCTGGGCGGGCTGGGCTTTTTGACCGCCCTGGCCCCCAAGGAGCTGTTGCCGGCCATGGAAAAAGTGCTGGCCGGGCATTACCAGGCCTCGCCCCGGCTCATGCTGGATGGAATCGTGCGGCGGCAAGGCCGCGAACTGGCCCGTTTCATCGCCCTGAACGATCTGGTCATCAACAAGGCCGCCCTGGCCCGTATCGTGGAGTTGGAGGCGGTGGTGGACGGCAGCCCCCTCACCACCTTTCAGGCGGACGGCCTGATCGTTTCCACCCCCACCGGCTCCACCGCTTACAACCTCTCGGCTGGCGGGCCCATCTGCCACCCGGCCCTCAACTGCATCGTGGTGAGCCCCATCTGCTCCTTCACCCTCACCAATCGCCCGCTGCTGCTGGGACCGGAGATGACCCTGTCGGTGACTTTGGGCCACCGGGCCCAGGAGACCACCCTGACCTGCGACGGCCAGGTGGGCCTGGAGTTGGAGCCCGGCGACGAGATTCGCTTCCAGCGGTCGGAGCATACGGTGCATCTGATCCAGTCACCTTTTCGGGACTACTTCGAAATTCTCAAAACCAAGTTGCGCTGGGGTTAGCCTTCTTCCGAGGATGCCCCGCCCCCCCGGGGCAGGACAACCCGAAAAACACTGCCCCGGCCCAAAGTGCTCTCCAACTCCATGGTCCCGCCGTGGGCCAGCACGTTCTTGCGGGTGATGGCCAGGCCCAGCCCGGTGCCCCCTTGCTTGGTGGTGAAAAAGGGGGAAAAGACCTTTTTTTGATCCTCGGGGGAGATGCCCGGACCCTGGTCCGTCACCTCCAAGGCCACCTGGTCGTTGCCGGCCTGACCCCTGACCAAGACCTCCCCTCCCCGGGGCGAGGCCTGCACCGCGTTTTGCACCAGGTTGATGAGCACCTGCCTTAGCCGGCCCGCATCGGCGGGCACCCAAAGGTCCCGGCCGTCCAACTCGCTCAACAGGCGCACCCCGCGCTCCCGGGCCACGGCCTCGGTGAGGGTGAAGACCTCCGCCACCAAGCCGCCCAACTCCAGCGGAACCAGGCGCAACTCCAGGGGCCGGGAGTAGTCCAGCATCTGGCGCAGCAGGGTTTCCATGTGGCCCACCTGGTCCACGATGATCTTGAGCTGACGGCGGTAGGGGTGGCCGGGCTCCATATCCCGGTGAATGCGCAGGGCGAAGCCGCCGATGGCGATGAGAGGCGCCTTGAGCTCATGGGCCACCGCCGCGGCGGCCTGCCCCAGCAGGGCCAGATTCTCGGCCTCCTTGAGGCGGCGGGCCTCGCGGCGCTCCCGGTCCACCAAAAAGCCGGTGAGGGCGCCAGTGAAAAAGTAGAGCCCCAGCTCCAGGATAATCGAGAGGGCCGCCGTCCGTCCGGTGTTGGGGATTAGAAAAAAATCGATGTAGTTAAGGCAAATAAGGGCGGCGCAAACCAGGCCGCCCCTTAGACCGAAGAGCAGGCTGGCCATGAACAAGGGTAAGAAGAAAAGGCGCTGCACCAGGGCGGAGAGATCGGGGCGGACGGGCAAAAGCAGGAAATGCGCTACGCTGAGGCCGCCCATCAACATGGCCACCGGCGCCACCTTGACCCAGGTGGGAACGATGCTCCAACGGCGGCGCATTTCATCCAGCATGATTATGGAATCACTCCCGGGAGACGCATAAAAAACTCGGAAATATTCACACAATAGCATCCCCCGGGGGCCGGGCCAAGCTGGAGCACGGTTTTTACTTGGCGCTGGGGGTGGCGGCGTGCTACCAAATCTTTTAAGATGTCTTGTCGAGGGCGGCCGGGTCCGGGGGATTGCGCTTGCCCTCAGAAGCATAAGGAGATTGTCCATGGCCCGAAACATCAGGATTTTGGTTCTTTGCGCCTTGCTTCTTTGCATGCCGCTGATCATGGCCATGGGCATGGGGGGCAGCGAGGTGCCCACCCGCATCCCGGAGCCCGCGGCCAACTATCTGGTGACCCTCACCGACCAGGGGGGCACCCGGGTGGACCTGAGCCATTTCTCCGTTGAGGGCGTGCTGTTCTTGGCCGGCGAAATGGGCCGGGGGGAGTTGGCGGTGCCCCTGGAGGAGGTCAAGGACGTGGTGTTCAGGCGCAAGGACGGCGAGTTAAAGGCCGAGGTGATCCTGGCCAACGGTAAGAGCGTGATGGTGACGGTCAAGGGCAGCCTCAAGGCCACCGGCAAGACCTCCTTCGGCAATTACCGCATCGCCCTGGACGAGGTGAGCCGCATCCAGGTAAAGGGGCTCAAGCGCGACTAGGGCAAGGTTCCCGGACCGCGCCCCCGGGGGCGGCCCGGGCGCGGCAGGAAAAAGCGGATCAGCACCAGCCCCACCACAAAGCCTCCGATGTGGGCCATCCAGGCCACCCCGGGTCCGCCGCTGCCCAGCACCTGGAACAAAAACCAGACCCCCAACACGATGACCGCCGGCACCTTGATAAGCTGCACGAAAAAGAAAAACCAGATCAGCACCACCACGTTGGCTCGGGGATAGAGCAGGAAATAAGCACCCAACACGGTGGCTATGGCCCCCGAGGCCCCGATCATGGGCAGCTGGGAGGAGGGCCCGGCCAGCACGTGGGCCAGGCTGGCCAGCGCCCCGCCCGCCAGATAGAAGGCCACAAAGCGCACCGGCCCCAGCCGATCCTCGATGTTGTTGCCGAATATCCACAGATAGAGCATGTTGCCGGCCAGGTGAAAAAAGCCGCCGTGCAGAAACATGGCGCTGACCAGGGTCAGGGGCTGGGGCAGCCAGGCCAGGGACGGGGGCACCGGCAGAGAGCCGGTCAGCCAGACCGGCACCACCCCATACTGGTAGGCGAACACCAACTCCGCCTGGGCGGGCAGCACCATTTGGTACAAGTAAACCGCCACGTTTAGGGCGATGATCCCCAGGGTGACGTAAGGGGTGCCCTGGAGCGGGTTTTCGTCGCGAATGGGTATCAAGGCAGCTCCTTTGGTCCGGGATAACGCCGGCGCTTGCGCCCAACCTGGACCCGGGTATAGTTTTTAACACATACCCAAGGAGCAAGGGTGGGGCATGGCCTCGCAGAGCGAAAAAAGAGTACACATAGCCACCTTCGGCTGCCAGATGAATGCCTATGATTCGGCCCGCATGGCCGGAATGCTGGCCCAGATGGGCTATGCCCAGGTGGAGCGGCCGGACCAGGCCGATTTGATCGTCTTGAACACCTGCTCGGTGCGCCACAGGGCCGAGGAGAAGGTCTACTCCTACGTGGGCGAGCTGAAGCGGCTCAAGCGGGAGCGTCCCTGGCTGTTGATCGGAGTGGGCGGCTGCGTGGCCCAGCAGGAAGGCGACAGCCTGCTCAAGCGCTTGCCTCACCTTGATTTCGTCTTCGGGCCCGACGCCCTGGGGAGCCTGCCCGAGATGGTGACCCAGGCCGCCCGGGGCAAGCGCCTGGCCCTCACCAGCCTGGGCGCCCCCGCCCGGCCGGTGGATATCATTATCCCGGCCGAGCCGGGGCTCAAGGCCATGGTCACGGTGATGACCGGTTGCGACAATTTCTGCTCCTATTGCGTGGTGCCCTATGTGCGGGGCCGGGAGCGCTCCCGGACGGCGGGTGAGATTTTGGAGGAGGTGGCCGCCCTGGTGGACGCCGGGGTGCGCGAGATAACCCTTCTGGGCCAGAACGTGAACTCCTACCGCGACCCTGACGGTGGCCTGGATTTCGCCGGGCTCCTGGCCCGGGTGGACCAGATAAAAGACCTCTGGCGCATCCGCTTCACCACCAGCCACCCCAAGGACCTGGGGCAAGGGCTCACCGAGGCCCTGGCCGGCCTGGACAAGGTCATGGAGCAGCTGCACCTGCCCGCCCAGTCGGGTAGCGACCGTATGCTGAAGGCCATGAACCGGGGCTACACCAGGGCGCAATATCTGGATCTGGTGCGCCGCTTGCGCGAGATGGTTCCCCAGGTGGCCCTGGGCGGGGACATCATCGTGGGCTTCCCCGGCGAAACCCGGCAAGATTTTGAACAGACCTTGAGTATGCTGGAGGAAGTCGGTTACGATTTCCTCTACAGCTTCAAATACTCCGACCGTCCATTCACCCGTGCCGGACGCCTGGAGGGCAAGCTGGACGATGAAACCAAGGGCCGGCGTCTGGTCGAGTTGCAGGCATTGCAAAGGGTCCTGGGCCTTCAGGAGCACCAGGCCCAGGCGGGGCGGGTGGAAGAGGTGCTGGTGGAGGGTCCGGCCAAACATGGCCAGGGGCTCATGAGCGGCCGCAGCCGGGCCGGGCGGGTGGTGAACTTCCCTGGCCCTCCGGAACTGGCCGGCCGGTTGGCCATGGTGCGCATCACCCAGGGACGGGAGAATTCGCTGCTGGGCGAACTGGCCTCGGCAACAGGAGAGCGTTAGGCATGATCCATATGAAGGTTAAGGGATTGACCATCGATCCGGCCACCAACAGCCCCATCCTGATCCTTAAGGAGTTGACCGGCGAGCGCACCCTGCCCATCTGGATCGGCTTGTTGGAGGCCACGGCCATCGCCAGCGAGTTGGAAAAGGTTTCCTTTTCCCGGCCCATGACCCATGACTTGGCCTTCAATCTGATAACCCATCTGGGCCGGACCATTCTCAAGGTGGAAATCACCGAACTCAAGGACAACACCTTTTACGCCTTGATACACCTGGAAGGCGGAGAGGGCGTGACCACCCAGGATTCACGGCCCTCCGACGCCATCGCCCTGGCTCTCAGGGCAGATGCGCCCATCCTGGTGGCCGAGGATGTGCTCATCGCCGCGGCCGCCTCTCCCGCCTCGGGCCAGGCCAAGAGCGACAAGGAATGGAAGGACCTCCTGGAGTCCATGGAGCCGGACGACTTCGGCAAATACAAGATGTGACCTTGGGCGGCCCGGCCTGGCCGGACCCGGTTCACCGCAGTGCATGAATGGGGTATACTTCATAATCTCGCCAGCAGGCCGGTGGCCTTTTGCAGGCGGCGAGGCCCTGGGTTGGAGGGCAGCTTCGTGCTGAGTGAGCAAAGGGACATGGCCGACAACGCACCCATCATACTCATGGTCGATGACAGCCGTTTGGCCCGGGTGGTCATGGCCGGGATTCTGCGCAACGCTGGTTATCACAACCTCCTGGAGGCGTCCAGCGCCGAGGAGGCCTTTGATCTGCTCAAGCAAGAGGCTGATGCCGGCCCGGGCCACGGCGCGGACCTGGTGCTCTTGGACATCGTCTTGCCCGACGCCGACGGCATCACCGCCTGCTCCCGCTTCAAGCAAGACCCCCTGCTTCGTGCCATACCGGTGATCATGGTCACGGCCCAGGACGGCGTGGAAAACCTGGAGGCCGCCTTCCAGGCCGGGGCCATGGATTTTATCACCAAGCCCATCAAGGAAGTTGAGCTGACCGCCCGGGTGCGCTCGGCCCTGGCCCTGAAGTTGGAGATGGACCGGCGCAAGGCCAGGGAAAAGGAGCTGCAAAAGCTCACCCGCCAACTGGCCAAGGCCAACCAGGAGCTGAGGCTGCTCTCGGCCCGGGACGGCCTGACCGGGGTGGCCAACCGCCGTTACTACGAAGAGCAACTGGACAAACAGTGGAAGCAAAGCGCCCGGGAGCGCGCCCCCCTGTCCCAGCTGATGATCGACATAGATCACTTCAAGAAATACAATGATCGCTATGGGCACCTGGCTGGCGACGAATGCCTGCGAAAGGTGGCCAAGGCTTTGGAGGAAACCTTGAAGCGGCCGGCGGACCTCTTGGCCCGTTACGGCGGCGAGGAGTTCACCGCCCTGCTTCCCCTGACCGACGCCGCGGGAGCCCAGGCGGTGGCTGAAACCATGCGTTCAGCGGTGGAAGCCTTGGCCGTGGAGCACCGGGACGCGCACCTGGGGATGGTGACCATAAGCGTGGGGGCGGCCAGCTGCCGGCCCCAGCCGGGCCAGGACCCCAGGAGCCTGCCCGCCGCCGCCGACAAGGCCCTGTATCTGGCCAAGGAACAAGGCCGCAACTGCTGCCGGCTGGGCGAGGTGGCCATCTCGGCCTGACCCGCCTCCGGCCCATTCAAGAGGCCCTTTTATGATCGATCTGCACACCCACACCCTGTTTAGCGATGGCGAGCTGCTGCCCGCCGAGTTGGCCCAGCGGGCCCAGGTAATGGGCCTGGAGGCCTTGGCCTTCACCGACCACGCCGATATGAGCAACCTGGAGCTGGTGCTGCCCCGGCTGCTGGCCGCCGCCCGGGAACTGGGACGCCACCACGTCATGCGCCTGCTGGCCGGGGTGGAGCTTACTCACTTGCCCCCGAAGTTGATCGGCCCCTACGCCGCCAAGGCGCGGGCCATGGGGGCCCAAATCGTGGTGGTGCATGGCGAGAGCCCGGTGGAGCCGGTGGCCCCGGGCACCAACCGGGCGGCCATCGAGGCGGGAGTGGACCTTTTGGCCCACCCCGGGCTCATCACCCCCGCCGAGTGCGCCCTGGCCGCCGAAAAGGGCGTGATGCTGGAGATAAGCTCCCGGGGCGGGCACAGCCTGGGCAACGGCCGGGTGGCTCTCCTGGGACAGCGGGCCGGGGCCGCCCTGGTGATAAACACCGACTCCCACGCCCCCCGCGACCTCATAGACCATGCCTTCGCTCGCCGGGTGGGCCTGAACGCCGGCCTGGAGGAAGAAGAGGTGGAGCAGTGCTTCACCCGGGCCAGGCTTTTCGTGGAGCGGGCCCTGGGAGTCTCCATCTGAGCCGCCCGCCGGGCCGGGAGGGCGGCGCTTGCCTGAAAACACCTCGATGATCCAACGCCTGGAACAGGCCCGGAGCCAAGGCCCCGGAGCCCTGGCCCAGGCCTGCGCCGCGCTTTTGGCCTCGGCACGGGGCCTGGGCGCCCTGGCCGCCGCCCGGGCCGTGGCCCTGGACCGGGAACTGAGCGGGCTCATCGCCGCCCTGGCCTCGGCCCAGGAGCTGGCCATCTGCCTGGACGAACTGGCCCGGGCGGCCCGCTGCCTTGGCTGCGCCACCTGCTGCCGCGCCTCCAGCCCCACTCTCTATGCCGAGGACCAGCCCCGCCTGGCCGCCGCCGGGCTGGGCCGGGAGCATATGCTCACCCTGCGGGCCGGGGAAAAGGTCTACTCCGCCCGACTGGGCCGCTTGCAAACCCTTGGGCGTGAGCTGATAAAACTGCGCGAGCAGGCCGGGGCCTGCGCCTGGCTGGGGGACGGAGGCTGCG
>Ga0180009_10000985_pt1 | contig 35793 bp, 23 predicted proteins | sample OS_PC_MetaG_FD_123537 | JGI IMG/M metagenome (GOLD analysis project Ga0180009, IMG submission 123537) | Groundwater microbial communities from the Aspo Hard Rock Laboratory (HRL) deep subsurface site, Sweden - OS_PC_MetaG | ecosystem: Environmental > Aquatic > Deep subsurface > Groundwater... | reverse complement strand
CCCCCGCAACCCAGCAACCCCGCAACCCAGCACCCCAGCACCCCAGCACCCCAGCAACCCAGCAACCCAGCACCCTGATTCCCCCTTGCAAATCATCCCCCTTTTCACTACCTTTGCCCCGTTTGCCGTTCGTTCCATCGCTGCCACTTTTGTGGGAGAGGAAAGTCGGGACAACACAGGGCGCCATGCTTCCTAACGGGAAGGACTCCCCTTGCGGGAGGACAGACAGTGCCACAGAAACGATACCACCCCGCCTTTGGCGGGGAAAGGGTGAAATCGTGAGGTAAGAGCTCACGCACCGTCCTGGTGACAGGCGGTGGAGGTAAACCTCATGGGTTGCAAGACCAAATATGTTCCGGAACGAGGGCGGCCCGTCCAAGTTCAGCTTGCTGATGCCGGAACGGGTAGGTCGCTGGAGGTGCCGGGTGACCGGCATCCTAGATAAATGATGGAAATCCACTTCGGTGGTTACAGAATCCCGCTTACAGAACGGCAACGGAATATGGAGGCTGCACTTGAAAGAGAGCAGCCTCTTTCATAAAATCGAAGATCTCAGATATCAGATATCAGATCGGATATCTCAGATCTCCGATCTCCGATCGTCGATCGTCGATCATCGATCATCGATCATCGATTTAGCCCTTTAAACATTGTATAGGTATAAAATCCGCTGTACTCCGTGTTGTTTAGTACATTATCCGGAGAAAGAGGGTCGCAGAGACTTTTATATTTTTGATAATCCTTTATATCCAATTCTTTCTCAGCCGAGCTCCAGAGCATGTCAAACAGGATGAAAAGCGACTCCCTGTCGTTTTCACTTAAGGGAGCATTGATATCGTGCAGAAATGTCCTGCTGCATGTATCTTTGAAACCTGCATCCTGCAACCATTTCCTTGCATTCATCACATGATTTTCCGGTGCCAGATGCTCAGCAAAGGGAGCGGTTGCGGAACTGGTGGTATTCAGCCGGGCTTCCAGGATGGGATAACCGGGAAGAAGTTTTTGCGAAGTCCAGTACAAAATAAAGATCTTTCCACCCGGCTTTAATACTCTATGGTACTCATGGATAATCCCCGACGGATTTTCAGCCGGGCAGCCCATTTCCTTAGGACCAGGCCAGACGGTATCCACACTCCATACCCAGTCAAAAACACCGTCATCAAATGGAAGGTTGTTTACATCACCGTATACAAAATCGAGATTTTCCTGTTTATGCATTTTATTTGCATAATCCAGGAAATCCCTGGATATATCCAATCCGGTAACATGACCTTCTTTACCGGTCTGTTCTGCCAGGATCCGGGTAATGAAACCCGGACCGCAACCGGCATCAAGACCTTTGCTCCCGGGAGGGATCGCTATTTTACCGATGATCTTCCTGAATAATGGTTCCCGGAATACTGTTAAAACCTTAAAAACATACAGCTCGTATGATAATTCCTGGTGATTGTTCATACATTATTATATTGTGAAACCTACAAGTATTGGATATACAAACAATAAAATTAATAATTAACTGCATAAGGATTCCATCTGGTTTAGCCCTCGTCACCCCGACGTAAGTCGGGGCACCTCTTTCAAAATATTCCTCCCCTCTTTTCGTTCTCTAAACAAATTCCTGTTGATAAGTAAATCGAAGCTGTTGAAGAAAGCTTACACAAATTTTTAATTTTGTTCCTCATCCAAATTATCAGGCATGTATAAAGGCTTTTATATTATTGTGGCTGTGATATTTATTGGTTTTTCTCTGTCGAACAACCTCATAGCCCAGCAAACGGCAGTTTATGACGAACCCCAGGCCAGCTATGAACTTGGGATGGAACTCTACATTCAGGAAAAATACGGTGCTGCACAGGAGCAGTTCCGTAATGTGATCCAATCTGTTTCTGACCCGAACGACCTGCTCAGGGTCAATGCCAGTTATTATGACGCAGCCTGCGCCATGGAACTGGAAAACAACGATGCGGAATATAAAATCCTTAATTTTATAAAAAATCATCCTGAAAACAGCAATACGCAACTGGCGTACTTTCAGCTTGGCAGATATCTGTTCAAGACCGGGGATTACGGCGGAGCCCTTAATGCTTTCAAGGAAACCGACCAGTTCAGCCTGAGCATGGATGAAAAGCTGGAATACTTTTTCAAAACAGGCTTCTGCTATTACAGGCAAAAGAACTATGAAAGGGCCAAAATTGAATTCCGCAAGCTGCTCGACCGCGACAATCCTTACCAAAACTCTGCAATTTACTATTATGCCCATATTGCCTATCTGGAAGGCGATTACAACACAGCCCTGATATATTTCGAAAAGATTAAGAACGACAGGATTTTCAAAAAGACAATACCCTTATACCTGGTCCATATTTACCATCAACAAGGAAATTACAACAAGGTTATTGAGGAAGGGGTTCCTATGTACGAATCCGCCTCCAGCCGCGACAAAGCCGAACTGTCCCACCTAATTGGAGATGCCTATTACCAGCAACGAAACTACGCCGAAGCCCTCCCGTATCTCGAATTATACAGCCGGACAGCCCGAAGGAGCATGAGCCGGGAAGATAATTACGAGATGGCCTTCACTTATTTCGAACTAAAAATGTACCGTGAAGCCTCAAACTTCCTGCAACTTGTTGCCACAGAAGAAGATGCGCTTTCCCAGAACGCTTATTACCTCCTGGGTTATTGTTACCTGCAAGACAACCAGAAGCAATTTGCTTCCAGCGCCTTTGCATCGGCCAGCAAAATGGATTTCGACAAAAATATCCAGGAAGATGCGCTGTTCAACTTCATCAAACTAAGCATGGAAATAAGTAAAGATCCATACAACACGGCCATAAAAAACCTTGAAGCCTATCTTAACGATTACCCGGAGTCACCACGGCGTGCGGAAGCTTATAAATATCTCGCCAACCTTTACTTGTCAACGCGTAATTATAAAAATGCCCTCGAATCGATCGAGAAGATCCCGTATCGTGATGAAAACCTCAATATCGCGTACCGCAAGATATTATATTACAGAGGCATAGAATTATTCAACCAGAACGACTTCCAGGAAGCCATCAATCTGTTCAAGAAATCCGCAGAAAACTCAAAGGATCCGGTAATGGTGGCCGAAGCCGATTTCTGGATCGGTGAGTCATTTTACAGAATGGAAAACTATTGGGGTGCGATGAAATATTACAAGCAATTCCTGAACACGAGCGCTTCCAGACAATCGGAATATAAAGCCACCGCCATGTATAACCTTGGATATGTGTATTTTAAACGCGATGATTATGCCGGCGCTGTTGAATGGTTCGGGAACTTTATACGTGAAACAGGCGAATCTGTCGGATCAAAGATGGTGAACGATGCACTGGTCCGCCTGGGTGATTGCTATTTTATCAGCAAAGACTATTCCCGTGCCATCACATATTACGACAAGGCTCTGCGAATAAATAAGGTTGACTCCGATTATGCGTTAAACCAAAAAGCAACAGCGCTGGGAGCCCTTGGAAAATTCAACGACAAGATAAACACACTGGCAATCATCATAAATCTGCATCCTAATTCAACTCTGGCTGACGATGCTACTTTTGAAATCGCAAATACTTATCTCATTACCAACAATAACCAAAAGGCATTGCAGTATTACGACAAACTGGTGAAGGATCATCCCAGAAGCAGTCTTGCCACAGCGGGTTTGCTTAAAACAGGGCTCATTTATTACAATCAGGACCGCAACCAGGATGCCATCCGGGTTTTCAAGCAGGTAATTCATGATTACCCCGGTACGGCGGAAGCCAGGGAAGCATTGAACAGCTTGCGTAACGTGTACATCGATATGAACAGAGTGGATGAATACTATGCATTTGCCAACAGCTTGTCGTTCGCTTCTGTGACTGTAACCGAGCAGGATTCCATCACCTATATCGCTGCGGAAAATATTTACATGGATAATCGCTGCGACGATGCCATTAAAGCTTTCGCAAGCTATCTTCAGCGATTTCCCGATGGCTATTTTGCACCCAATGCCAATTATTACATGGGAGAATGTCTGAAAAAGGCAGGAAATGAAGATGAAGCCTTTGCAGCCTTTGAACAGGTTACGCAATTGCCCCGAAGCCGGTTCACGGAAAATGCACTTGCGTATGCCGCCAGGTTTAATTACAGCAAAAACAATCATGAACGTGCCTTGGAGCAGTATATAGCTCTCAAAGATGTTGCCGAAAACAAAAACAATATCCTGGAAGCCTACGCAGGGCAAATGCGACTGTATTACACACTTGAGAGATATAACGAAGCTGTTGAGGCAGCCATGAACCTGTTAAAAACAGAAACGGTCTCCAATGAACTGATACAGGAAGCACACATCACCCTGGCCAGAAGCTATTTCAAGCTGAACGACCTGAACATGGCGCAAAATGAATATTCCATCACTGAAAAGCTAACAGGTTCAGAGCTGGGGGCAGAAGCAAAGTATCATCTCGCTCTTATTGCCTTCACCACCGGAAAGTACATGGAAGCGGAAGAACTGATATTCCAGCTTGCCGAAAAATACGGAGCCTATGATTATTGGGTTGCCAAAGGATTTATCCTTCTGGCCGATGTTTACGTGAAACTTGATAATGTCTTTCAGGCCAGGCAAACATTGCAGAGTATCATCGACAATTACCAGGGTCCTGAGCTCGGGGAAATTGCACAGGAAAAACTCAGGATTTTACAGGAAGAACCATCCCAAAACAGATAAACAGTATGTATATGCATATATCAGCGGCAAGCCAAAAGACCATAATCTTAGTTATTCTGATTATGGCCGTTCCTTTCATCCTGGCCGAAACAGTTTATTCACAGGGAAGAAACGAAGAGGTGACTATCATTGCACCATATAAGCCAACTATTTCGGATGCTTCCAAGATCAACGTTAATCCGGAGATACAAACGGAAGAATCCAGGATGCCTGAAATGCAATACTCTATCCTGCCGGTCAGGGCAGAAACATTTATCACACCCGAGCCGGTGGATGCAACCCATAAACCGCTGGAAAGATATAAAAACCTGAAAAGAAATTTTCTGAGAGCAGGTTTTGGCAACTACACCACTCCGTATTTTGAGTTTTTCGCCAATAGCCGCCAATCGGAAGAACATGCCCTTGGGGTTCACCTTAAACACATCTCATCATCCGGAACAATAAAAGACTACGCCAATAGCGCATACAGCAGAAATAAAGCCGTTGTTTTTGGCAGGAAATATTTTGACAACCATGTTTTGGGCGGTGAATTCAGTTACGACAGGGATGTATATCACTGGTACGGATATAAACCTGCCGAATTTGACAGCATAGATCTTTCCAAAGACGATATCAAACACCGTTTTCAGAATATCGGCTTTAATGCTTATTTCCGCAGCACAAAAACCGATGAGGACGCTTTCAATCACTTTACTACGATCAAATACAACTATCTCACTGATAACTGGAATACCTCAGAGCAAAATATCCTGTTCACTGCCGGCATAAGCAAACGTTTCGAATGGTTCGATGTAACCGAGTACCAAACCGCCGGACTGGATCTTAAAGTGGATTATTACCTGAACGACGACAGCGTTTCCTCATACACAGGAGGACTTATCAAGGTCAGGCCCTACCTGAGTACTGATTTCAGGCAATACCGGTTTTATGTAGGTGCCGACCTGACATTCAGGACGGATTCCGCAGCAGATTTTTATTTTCACCCCATAATAAAAGTGGAAGCCGATCTTATTGAGGATGCTCTTACCCTTTATGCCGGCATCGACGGAAGCATACAAAGGGTATCCTATAAGGATTTAAGCCAGGAAAACCCTTATGTGCTGCCGATTATCCCTCTCGGATATATGAATGAAAAATTCAGGATTTCAGGCGGGATCAGAGGAAACATCTCGGAAAAGCTCAATTTCAATATTATGGCGGATAATACAACCGTTAACGATCTGCCGCTTTTTGTCAACGACACCGCCAACAAACTTGGGAACACCTTTACTGTCATCTACGATAACGCGAATATCTTCAGATTACGGGGTGAGATCAATATGAACACCACGGAAGCCCTTCGCCTTAACCTTTATGCTGATTTCAGGGGCTATACAATGAAAAACGAGGAAAAAGCATGGCATCGCCCCGGACTTCAGGCAGGTGCGCAGGTTTACTACACTATCCGCAAGAAATTCCTTACCGGAGCCGGAGTTGTTTTTACCGGTCCTATGTACGCCAAAACCATTAACAATAAAAATGAGGTCGAAAAAGAACAGATCAATGACTGGGCCGACCTCAGCCTTTCTTTCGAATACCGGATCACCGATTCTTTTTCAGCCTTTGTAAACCTTAACAACGTCCTGAATAACGGATACATGAAATGGTATAATTATCCGGTTCAGAAGTTTAATCTCCTGGCTGGTTTGGGTTATACTTTTTAGTCCTTAAAATTGATTCCGAAACCGGCTTAAATTCACCAGATTTTCAAATAAAATCAAAAACCTGGGATTTAACAGAATATTGTTAATAAAATCCCTGATTTTCTTTACTTTAAATAGATTCTATATCCTAAAAAAACACTATCTTTGCCAGATATCGTTTCTCTTATAACTTACTGATTATGACCACTGAAGAAAAAAACATTTCATCTCGGCAAAACTACACTGCAGACAACATCCAGGTGTTGGAAGGATTAGAGGCTGTCCGGAAGCGTCCGGCCATGTATATTGGGGATGTCAGCTTTCGCGGGCTGCATCACCTGGTTTATGAAGTTGTTGACAATTCTATCGATGAAGCGCTTGCCGGTTACTGTGACCGTATTGACGTAATCATACACCCCGACAATTCGGTGACCATCACCTATAACGGACGAGGTATCCCTACAGGATTGCACGAAAAGGAAAACCGTTCCGCACTGGAGGTCGTAATGACTGTCCTGCATGCCGGCGGCAAATTCGACAAAGGCTCCTATAAAGTCTCCGGCGGCTTGCACGGCGTGGGCGTATCCTGTGTTAATGCCTTATCGGCACACCTGAAAGTTACTGTTTACAGGGAAGGTAAAATATTTGTCCAGGAATATGAATACGGTAAACCTCTCTATCCTGTTAAAGTAATTGGAGAAACCGATGCAACAGGAACAGAGGTAACTTTCAAACCCGACCTTGGCATTTTTACCGTTAGTGAATACGATAATAGCATACTGGCAACACGTCTCAGGGAACTGGCTTTCCTGAATAAGGGCATTCGCCTGACTCTTACCGACGAAAGAGAAAAAGACGATGACGGCAATTTCCTGCACCATTCATATTTTTCCGAAAACGGTCTTATTGACTTCATCAACTACCTTGATGAAACCCGTGAAAAGCTGATGGATGAACCGATCTCTATGGAGGGGGAAAAAAATGACACTCCCATTGAGATCGCTATGCAGTATAACTCCTCTTTTGCCGAAAACATACACTCTTACGTCAACAACATTAACACCCATGAAGGAGGCACTCATCTTTCAGGGTTTCGCAGGGGATTGACCAGGACTCTGAAAACCTACGCTGAAAAATCCGGAATGCTGTCCAAGCTTAAATTTGACATCAACGGTGACGACTTCCGGGAAGGTCTTACAGCCATTATTTCGGTGAAAGTGGCAGAACCTCAGTTTGAAGGACAAACCAAGACCAAGCTTGGCAATAGCGATGTTATGGGCTCTGTCGATCAAATGGTAAGCGATCATTTATCCAATTACCTTGAGGAACATCCCAAGGAGGCCAGAACCATCGTCAACAAAGTGATTCTGGCTGCCACAGCAAGGCATGCTGCCCGTAAAGCACGCGAGCTGGTTCAGCGAAAAAACGTTCTCATTAGTTCTGGCCTGCCCGGCAAGCTTTCTGATTGTGAAGAGCGTGACCCGGCCAAAGCAGAGATATATCTCGTTGAGGGTGACTCCGCCGGCGGAACAGCCAAACAGGGCCGTGACCGAAGGTTCCAGGCGATACTCCCCCTAAGAGGCAAAATCCTGAACGTCGAAAAAGCCATGCAACATAAAATCTTCGAAAACGAAGAAATCAAGAATATCTTCACAGCTTTTGGCGTATCCATTGGTACAGAAGACGACAGCAAAGCATTAAACCTTGACAAACTGCGCTACCATAAAATCATCATCATGACCGATGCCGATGTTGATGGCAGCCACATCGCCACGCTGATTCTAACCTTCTTCTTCCGGTATATGAAAGAACTGATTGAAAACGGTTACGTCTATGTGGCTACACCGCCCCTGTACCTTATCAAAAAAGGTAAAGAAGAAAAATATTGCTGGAACGAAGAAGAAAGGGAAAGGGTGGTGGCTGAGTTTTCATCGAACGGCAGCGAAAAAGGAATAGGCATACAACGCTACAAAGGTTTGGGTGAAATGAACGCTGAACAGCTTTGGATGACAACCATGGATCCGCAATTCAGAACCTTGCGCCAGGTGACCATCGAAAATGGTACGGAAGCCGACAGGGTCTTCTCTATGCTCATGGGCGATGAGGTACCACCCCGCAGGGAATTCATAGAACAAAATGCCAAATATGCCAACATTGACGTATAATTTGGTTCATCCTTAAAAATAAAAGAGGCCGCTTTACCTGAAAAGCGACCTCTTTTTTTTCGTAACCAAAAGGCAGCCCCTGAAGAATTGATGGTGTGAATTAGTCATGAAAAAAAAGCAATAGCACAATTATTATGAAAAAAACCTAGAATTATGAAAAAAGCAATCTTCAGGGGCTTTCAAAGAACTGGATTAACAAATTAATTAACCAATCGACACTAACAAAAATAATATCACTTCCTGCTGAAAAAAAGCAGAAATCAGGATACGGCAGTAACAAAAAAGTTAACGGTTTCTATTGATCCAGAGCCTGGTTAAGAAAATCTACCAGGGGTTTCATCACCCGGTAAGAATTCAGCACATGAGCAGCGTAATCCTCCCCACCGGCAGTATTGTCATCCACATTCCTTCCTACAACATAACTCTTGTATTTCAGCAGTTCCATATCGGCAAAACTCTTATCAAAGCCCTGTGGCGGACGTTGTAGCTTATGGTCGAACATCTCACCAAACTCCTGACGAAAGTCATCTGAGTATAGGATAGACTTAAATTTCTCCGGATTGTAATAGATCTCCTTTCTGACCAGGTTCAGTACATCGCCCGGGGGCATGTAAATACCACCTCCGGCAAATGACCCACCCGGTTCCAGATGAACATAATACCCGGCAAAAGGCTTTTTCCTTCCACCCTTGCTAAAAAACGCACCAAAATTTGTTTTATAGGGTGATTTATCATTGGAAAACCGAACATCGCGAAAGATCCTGAAGACACAATCCTTGGGTTTTAATCCCGCCAGTGCAGGATCCATGCCGGATAGTCCTTCTATAAGCTTTGCCGTGAATTCCAGGAAACTGCGCCTTGCATCTTCATAGCTGCTGCGGTTGGCGTCAAACCATTCTTTATGATTATTTTCCTTTAAATCTTTCAGGAAGGTGAGGACATTTTGCAATTTCATGGACTAATGGTTAAGAGATGACAAATTCTTTTAACTATGAACACAAAGATCGTAAAACTGTTTGTCTGTCCTTACATTTTTTTTATCCTGGTCACCCTTTTCCTTTTCCAGGGAAAAGTACAAGGACAGACCGGAGCCAGGGCTGCCTCTCTTGCAAATGCAACAGTTGCCGATAATGGCTTTTGGGCAATTATGGGCAATCCGGCAGGGCTTAATGGCATACAGGGGATTCAGGGAGGACTATCCATTGCCGACCGCTTTTTAGTCAGCGAACTTCGGCAGGGAACCTTCGCCCTGGCTGTTCCTGTTAACAGAGCTCACACCGGATTCAGCCTGTCCCGGTATGGGTTTGGGCTCTATTCGGAAAACCGTGCAGGAATAATTTATTCCGGCCAAATCCTGGAAAAACTGTGCATCGGGGCAGAATTGCATTATACCTGGATAGTGGTTGGTGAATCAAAGGAACAGGAGCACCGCGTAAATTGCAACCTGGGTATGATATTTAAAGCCAATGAAACATTGTTCCTGGGTTTGCATACCGGGAATCCTGTATCCTTCTTCCAGGATGATCCAACGGAGTTGCCATGCATCCGTTTGGGTGCAAAATTCCTGCCATCTCAGGAATGGCTCATCCTTTTTGAGGTTGATAAAACACTTTACCGTCCCATTTCCTGGAAAGCCGGCATGGAAATATCACTCCTGCAACAAGTGTTCTTGCGTACCGGGATCAGTGTACCTCCCCTTTCGCTGTCGTTCGGGGCCGGATACATCAACGGTCATTTCACCATCGACCTTGCCTCAGCTTATCACTATGTGCTAGGCTTTTCGCCTCAATTATCCATCATTTACAGTTTCAATAAATGAAAAGTATCTATTTCATATCGCTAAATCTGATCCTGCTTTTCATATCTGCTAAAGGACAGCAGGAGCAAGGCCTGCAGGAATTGGAGAACAACCTGGAAGAGATGGCCTCTGACGGATTGGAAGCTCAGATCCCCTATGAGATTTTAGAAGACCTGTCGGCAATGATTGAGAGACCTATTATCCTGAATAAAGCCACAGCCAAGGAACTGGAAACACTAACACTGCTCAATGACTACCAGATCAGCCATTTCCTGGAATACAGAGAAGAATACGGTGAACTACTCAGCTTCAATGAGATCCTGGCTGTTCCCGGATTCAACACCGCCATCCTGGAACAAATACAACCTTTTGTTTCGCTCAATGGAGAAAAGGACATGAAATTGCCTGTCCTTGCCAAAACCAGAAAAACCAAAGCCTATCTAATAGGCAGATATTCCAGAAATTACCTTTTATCTTCAGGGAATGGCAAATCCCAGAAAGAAGAACCGGATTATCTGGGTTCTCCTGATAAATATTATCTAAAAACCACGGTAGAATACCGAAATCACTTATCTGCAGGATTCCTGGCAGAAAAGGATGCCGGAGAACCATTCTTTGCCGGAGAGATCCCCGACACATTGAAGGAGTTCCGCAAACCCGGCTTCGACTTCTATACGGGGTTTATTGCCTTTCAGAATTGGAAATTTATTAAGAAAATTGTTGTAGGGGATTTTCATGTACAGGCAGGACAAGGGCTTACGTTGTGGACATCCAACCACTGGTCGGCGCCTTCCATGCCTTCCCAGATCATCAAAAGAGGCCAGGGTATTAAATCATCGGCATCATCGGAAGAAAACCGCCTGATGCGTGGTATTGCCACTTCAATCCAATGGCATAACTGGGAAACCACGGCATTCTGGTCGAGGATGACCAGAGATGCGAATCTGTCGGACGATTGGGAAACAGCCGGGACCGGTCTCATGATATCCTCTTTGCAGGAAGGCGGCTACCATCGTACTCCGGGAGAGATCATGAACAGAGATGCTATTACTATGACCACGATGGGGATAAACCTAAAACACGCAGGGCACTGGTACAAGGCCGGAATTACAGTAACCCGAACGGAACTTTCTGCCGGCCTGGAGAAGTCAAATCAGCCATACAAACAATTCAGGTTCAGTGGAAAAGCCATAAACAATGCAGGAATCAACTGGTTAATTAAACCATTGAACAAGGTTGTGCTCATCGGCGAGTTTTCCCTGATGTCATTCCGTTACTGGGCTATGTTGCATAGTCTTACCGTATTTCTCAACCGTGGAGAGCTATCGATACTCTATCGAAATTTCTCCCTTCGCTACGATAATCTCCTGAACAATCCATACCGGACCGCATCGGGAGGCTGTGAACAAGGAGTATATGCCGGTGTATTGCTGAATGTGATTGCCAAATGGACATTAAACGCATATATAGACCTGGCGTGGTATCCCTGGCTAAAATTTGGAACCGATGCTCCATCCCAATCCCGGAAATATAAAATCAGCATTGTTCATGAAATCAACCGAAATGCAGATCTTAGCTTATCTGCAAACTACGGCTATAGTGAAAAAAACAGAAGTACCACCCAGGAATACCTTCACACGCTACATAGCCAGGAATCCTGGAAAATCAACCTGGGTTTTGCTTATGCAGCCAGTTCTTCCTTTAGTGTCCGCACGAAGCTCGGAAGCAACATGGTGAGTATTCCGGAAGGACAAGCCAGGGTAACCAGTACAGGTGTGAGTATATCGCAGGATCTTCTATATCGTCCTCCCGACAAATCACTTGCCATAACCTTCCGTTGGATGCTTTTTGACACGGATGACTACAACTCCAGAATATATCAGTACGAACATGATGTATTATATGCTTTTTCCATACCTGCCAGTTATGGCAGCGGGTTAAGGTGTTACCTGCTAATAAAAACGGGTATAACGCGGGGCACTGAGCTCTGGTTTAAAACGTCATTAACACGAAATCTGCGCAAACCCGGAGGCGGGGGAAGCAATCAAACAAACCGTGAAACCTCCATGGAAGCCCGGATACAGCTAAGAATAAGGCTTTAGAACATTTTCGACCGTTTAACAAGATATGGAAGGAGGATTTGTTCAAACCCACGACTTATATCAGCCTCAACAAAATCTATCCGGTAACTGCCACAACGTAGCATAAGCTCCTTCCTGTAACTATCTACGGCACGGGTGTAGTCCTTTCTGACATCATGCGGATTGAGTTTTATCTCCTCTCCATTTTCAAGGTCCACAAAACGGTAGGGACGATTATCATAGCGAAACTCAAGTTCATGGCTTTTATCCGTAACATGGAAGAGCACCACTTCATGCTTGTTATGCCGGAGGTGCTGCAGTGCAGAAAACAAAGCACCGGGATCATCTTCCTGGTCGAACATATCACTAAAAATTACCACCAGTGAACGTTTGTGTATCATCTCCGCAATACGGTGCAGAGATTCAGCAACAGAGGTACTCTTTCGCACTTTCGGACGACCTGCAACCAGCATTTTCTCCATCTCTGAAAAAAGGTAGCGGGCATGAACAGTGGTAGAGCGTGCACCGGTTGCAAGCTCAATTTCTGATGAGAAGATACTCAATCCGAATGCATCCCTTTGTTTTCTGAGCAATTCGATCATGGCCGCTGCCGCATAAACAGAAAAGGTGATTTTATTGGGTTTATCCACTTTCAGTTCATCCATGACAGGGAAATACATAGAAGAGGAATTGTCGATCACGATCTGGCAGCGCAGGTTTGTTTCCTCCTCAAAGCGCTTGACAAACATTTTATCGGTTCGGCCGAAGAGTTTCCAGTCGACGTAACGCACCGATTCTCCTGTATTGTAAGCACGGTGTTCTGCAAATTCAACGGAAAAACCATGGAAAGGACTCTTATGCAATCCCGTGATAAACCCTTCGACCACCTGCCTGGCGATCAATTCAAGAGATCCGAACTGCTGCAGCCGCTTCAGGTCAATCGTTGCACCCATAATCTTATTTAAATATAAAAAAGAGTGGTAGTTGCATAACTGCCACTCCCATTATTATTAGAAAACTACCTTTTACAGGATAGCTTCCAGCTTGTTGGTAAGCACCTGTTTCGGCACTGCACCAACCTGTTTATCAACCACCTGTCCGTTCTTAATGAACAATATGGTTGGTATATTCCGGATACCAAACTGGGCAGTAACCTTTGGGTTATCGTCCACGTTCACTTTTCCTACAACAGCTTGTCCACTGTATTCGTTACCAATTTCCTGAACAATGGGGCCTACCATCCTGCATGGACCGCACCATTCTGCCCAGAAGTCAACAATTACAGGCTTATCTGCCTTTAATACCAATTCTTCAAAATTTCCGTCGGTAAATTCAAGAGCCATTTTTTACTGTTTAAAATTTAACAATGAAACACCAAAAATATTAATTTATTGCGATGTAGATAGACATAACAATTCTACATCAGAATAGTTTACATTCAATTTCCTTGACTTTCTGTACTTCCCTGGTAAATTCAGCGGGATTGACCCTATTGTTTTTTGTCTTCAATTCCACTCCTATCTTCTCCAAAGGATCACGCACATTAATTCTTACGGGACAAGTTCCAGGATGTGACTGGATGATTTGTTGAATTTTTCGAATAAGATTGCTGTCAAGATCGGAAATATTCACGGAAAGCCGGATGCTTTTGGTGAATTTTTCCAACACGTCGGGAAGCAAGATCATGGCCGAGATTTTGACCTCGAGCTGGTCATCACTGTTAAATCTTTTTTCAACACGTGCACGGGCCAGCACATGGGCACCATCATCCAGGAAATGTTTCATTTTCAGGTACTCCTCCGAAAATATCATAAAAGACCGGGTATCGGTATAATCCTCCATTACGAATAATCCAAAGGGTTTACCATTTTTGGCAATTTTACTTTGGCTTGAGATGATCATCCCGGCAAATGAGATCTGCTTGTTTTCATATTGCCTCAGGTTCTGATTCAGATCGGTCAGTGAGCAGCTACTGAAGTTTTCGATTTCGATACGATAATTATCCAGGGGGTGTCCCGACATATAAAACCCTGTAACATCTTTTTCATTTTTAAGCTGTTGGAGTTTCGACCAGGGCTTACAATCGGGAAGAGCCGGATCTTCAATTTCCACCTCAACTTCGTCACCGAAAAGAGATTGCTGAGCTGAATTGATCCTTTCCTGGTATCCTGATGCGAAGCGTATGATTTTGTCAAGAAAAATACTATCTTCAGTATCTGACCGATAGAAATACTGAGCCCTGTGTGTTCCCTCAAAGCCGTCGAATGAGCCCGCCATCACCAGTGCTTCTATACAACGCCGGTTTACATTGCGCAGGTTGACCCTTTTGGCAAAATCAAAGATACTTTTAAACGGTCCGTTTTGATCTTTTTCCTCCAGGATGCTTATAACGGCACCTTCTCCAACACCTTTAACGGCGCCCAGACCGAACCGGATCTGTCCTTCTTCATTTACCGTGAAGTGCAGGCTGCTTTCGTTGATATCCGGCCCAAGGACATCGATATTCTGACGCTTGCACTCATCGATAAAGAATTTGATCTTCTTGATATCGCTAAGGTTGTGAGTAAGCACTGCTGCCATATATTCAGCAGTATAGTTTGCCTTAAGATATGCCGTATGGTAAGCGATCACCGAATAAGCAGCCGAATGGGAACGGTTAAAACCGTATTCGGCAAAGCGCTCCATAATACTGAATACTTCATCGGCAATATCACCGGGTATGCCTTTTGATTCTGCACCTTTTACAAATTCCGCCCTTTGTTCCACCATGGCATCCATTTTTTTCTTGCCCATGGCCCTTCGCAACAGGTCTGCTTTTCCCAGGGAGAAACCGGCCATGAGCTGAGCTGTCTGCATGATCTGCTCCTGATAAACCATAATGCCATAGGTCGGTTTAAGGATTTCTTCCAGGAGCGGGTGTGGATATTCAACCTTTTCCCGCCCATGCTTGCGGTTGATATAAATGGGTATAAAGTTCATCGGCCCCGGACGATACAGGGCATTCATGGCAATAAGGTCTTCTATGTTATTTGGTTTCAGCTCCTTGAGATAGTTACGCATGCCATCCGATTCAAACTGAAAAGTGCCGATCGTGTCACCCCGTTGGTACAGCTCAAATGTCTTTTTATCATCCAGGGGTATTTTATCAACATCAATTTCGAAATTATGCCTGCGACGTATATTCTCTATTGCATCTTTAATGATCGACAGGGTTTTTAATCCCAGGAAATCCATCTTCAGCATACCCACCGATTCAACAAGCTTACCGTCATATTGCGTAACCGGAAGATCGGAATCCTTGGCAGTACTGAGAGGGATATGATCCATAAGATCATCGGGTCCGATGATCACGCCGCAAGCATGTGTACCCGTGTGGCGTGCGGATCCTTCAAGGGTTTCGGCAAAAAGCAATGTTTTTTTCTGAAGCTCTTCCCCATCATTCTTGATATCATTGAGTTCTTTAACTTCATTATAGGCCTGAGAAAGTGATATCCCGGGTTTTTCAGGAACCAGTTTTGCCAGGCGGTCGGCATCCGGCAACGGGAGTTTCAGCACTCTGGCAACATCGCGAATGGCCAGCTTAGCCGCCATAGTCCCGAATGTTACAATTTGAGCCACTTTCTCCCGCCCATATTTCTCCACCACATATTTTAAGACCTTATCCCTGCCTTCGTCATCAAAGTCGATATCGATGTCAGGCATGGTGACCCTTTCGGGATTCAGGAAGCGCTCAAAAATCAGATTATACCTGATGGGGTCAATATTGGTAATGCCGGTGCAGTATGCGACCGCTGAACCTGCAGCGCTTCCCCTTCCCGGCCCCACGATCACTCCCATTTGTTTCGCAGCTCTGATAAAGTCCTGAACAATCAGAAAATAACCCGGGAAACCCATTTGCCGGATCACAGACAATTCGAAATCGATTCTTTCCCTGATTTCATCGGTTAAATCAGGATAAAGCTTACTTGCTCCTTCATACGTAAGGTGCCGGAGATATTCATTCTCGCTCGTGAATGTCCCGGGAAGCGGAAAATGCGGCAGAATAATCTTTTTGGAAGTTATATCATAATTTTCAACCTTTCCGACTATCTCCCGTGTATTTGCCAAAGCTTCAGGAATATCCGGAAATAGCGTCTCCATCTCCTCTTTCGATTTAAGGTATTCCTGTCCTGTATAGGAAAGACTCGATTCAGCATCAATATCTTTGCCGGTATTCAGACAAATAAGAATATGATGTGCTTCAAAATCATCTTTCCTTATAAAATGCACATCGTTCGTGGCAATCAACTTCACACCATATTTGACCGAAAAATCCCGCAACACTTTGTTTACAGCCATTTGTTCCGGCAGCCCATGGTTCATGAGTTCAAGATAAAAATCCTCACCAAAAATATCAAGGTACTCTTCCAGAATCAGGGCAGCCTGATCTTCTCCCCTATTTATTATAGCTTTAGGGATCTCACCGCCCAGGCAAGCTGAGGAAGCAATGAGTCCATGGTGATACTTACGAAGAAGCTCCTTATCAACCCGGGGATGATAATAGAAGCCTTCTGTATAACCAAGGGAACTAAGCCGGCTGAGATTGCGGTAACCTTCCAGGTCCTTGGCAAGAAGGATCAGATGAAAGCTGTCGCGGTCAACCTTATCAAATTTATCGAGACGGGTACGCGCTGACACATATACTTCACAACCGATAACAGGTTTTACCCCCCTTGCCCGTGCTTCCTGAAAAAAATTCAGCACACCATATAAATTCCCGTGATCCGTAATTGCAAGTGAATCCATCCCCAATGAAACAGCCGTATCGAGCAGGTCCGGAATTTTTGCCGCACCATCGAGAATAGAAAACTGAGTATGTACATGTAAATGAGTAAAATCAGGCATTTTGAAATAAGTGATTTCCTGGGTTATCGCTGTTTGTAAAAGTAACATTTTGCATTATGGAAAGTTCCCGCTGTTGAAAAGTTTTAAAAACTGAAGAAGTGTTTGCAGGAATGTTTCATTCCTGTTTGTGTTTTTTTAACATGCCCGTTTCATAAATCAAAAAAAAATTCGGATATTTGCACCCCAAAATAAAAACAATCAATTTATTATCAATTATGGCAACGAAAATCAGACTGCAAAGAAGAGGTAAAAAGGGTCGCCCCTATTACCACATCGTTATTGCGGATGGTCGTGCACCACGTGACGGAAGGTTCGTTGAGAAGATCGGGGTTTATAACCCGGTTGCCAATCCTGCAGAGGTTGACCTCAATTTCGAAAGGGCAATCTACTGGTTACAAAGCGGAGCACAGCCAACCGACACGGTACGATCCATCTTTTCCTTTAAAGGTGTATTGTACAAAAACCACCTGCTTAACGGAGTTAAAAAAGGTGCTTTAACCGAGGAACAGGCAGAAGCCAGATTCCAGTCGTGGTTAAACGAAAAAGAGGATAAATACAGGAACAAAGCCAAGGAAATCCTTTTGACCGGAAAGGAAGACAAGAAAAAGCAACTCGAAGCCGAACGCAAGGTTAAGGAAGCCAGAGAAAAAGAACTTGCCAAGAAACGCGCTGCCGAACTTGGTAAAGTTGCTGAAGCTGAGGCATCAGAAGCAAGCCCGGAAACCGAAGCTACCCCTGAACCGGAAGCAATAGCCGAACCGGAGGCTGCACCGGAAGCTGCCCCTGAACCGGAAGCAGTAGCCGAACCCGAAACTGCACCGGAAGCTGCCCCTGAACCGGAAGCAGTAGCCGAACCCGAAACTGCACCGGAAGCTGCACCTGAACCGGAAGCAGTAGCCGAACCCGAAACTGCACCGGAAGCAGAATCCACAGCCGAACCTCCTGTTGCTGAAGAACCTGCTCCTGAAAACACAGAAGAAGAAAAAAAGGAAGAATAGAAAACTTCACTCTATAGTAAAGCCGGGAATCATCCCGGCTTTTTTTTTGCAACTGGCAAAGAATAGAACATAATCTTAAAAAACTTGCTTTAAATGGTTTTTTCCTGTAGGTTTGAATTAAATTCACCATCATGAACAAGGAAGAAGCTTTTCTGGCAGGGAAAATAGTCAAATCACCCGGGATCAAGGGGGAACTGATGATTGCGCTCAATCTGCCCTGGGAATCATTGGCAGAAAAGGCCGACTTCCTTTGGATTGATCTCAATAACAGGCTTATTCCGTTTTATGTTGTGGAAATATCAGGGGAAGGTAAAAATGTCTGGGTAAGCCTGGAAGACATCTGCAATCCTGAAACGGCTAAACCTCTTATCAAAAGGGACGTTTATCTATCCATCGATAAAATCCCAAAACAATTCCGGAAAAGTATTAACCCAGGAATAATAGAGGGTTACAAGGTAAGTGACATTACATACGGTGAAATCGGCGTAGTAAAGGAGGTGATCGCCGGTACTGTCCAGGATATCATTCTGATCTCCGGGAAAACTCATGAGATCATGATACCGGTTGCGGAGGATATCATCCTGGGTATGGACAATAATAAAAAGACTATAACCATCAATGCTCCGGAAGGATTGATCGACCTTAATAAACCATGAGCAAACCTTTCCATTTCAAATATTTCTATTTATACGACGACCAAAGTACCATGAAAATTGGCACGGATGCGGTTTTGCTGGGGGCATGGACAGAAACCGGAGGAGTATCCCGCATCCTTGATGCAGGTACAGGATGTGGGATCATTGCTTTGATGCTTGCTCAGCGATCTCAATCCCAAATACTTGCCATAGATATTGACAGTGCTTCCGTGGAACAGTCATCCCGAAACTTCCGGATTTCTCCATGGAAAGAGCGATTAGAGGCCAGACAGATCTCCATCCAGGAACTGGCTTTGCATGACAGATCATGCTTCGGACTTATTGTCAGCAACCCTCCCTATTTCAGTAAATCGCTTAAACCCGGCAATCAGCAAAGAAAACTGGCCAGACACGATGATATGCTGACTCCGGAAGAACTGATTATTTCCGTTGATCGCTTATTGTTACCTGCAGGTCGTTTCAATGTGGTTCTACCATCAACGGCAGAAGCCTCATTCCTTTCACTTGCCCGGATTCACAATCTTTGGCTTGAAAACAAATTGACCTTCATTCCAATTCAGGGAAAAAGACCCAACCGGATATTGTTGTCGTTTTCGCGTTCACATTCAGACAGTATCAAAAATGAAATCCTAACCATGAGAAATGCCGATGGGACTCATACGGATGAGTTCGTGGAGTTTACCAAAGATTACTATCTGTTTGATCCGGAAATGATACGGGAGAGACTAAACACAAATCAAAATGCGTAAAATATTACTTGAACTGACAGTATTTCTTTGCGGAGCCGTAGTCATGATCTTTGAGATCCTGGGCTCAAGGGTGCTGGGACCCTATTTGGGCACATCGATGTTTGTGTGGACCAGCCTAATCGGTATCATACTAGGTAGTCTGAGCCTCGGGTACTGGTTGGGAGGCATGCTTTCCGACCGTAAGCCGTATTTTGGGGCATTGGGTCTTGTCATTCTGGGTGCAGCCATTGCAATTTCTTTGACTTCCTGGATCGGGGAAGGCTTTCTCTCTTCGCTCTCCGGTATTTTGCCGGGAATCAGGCTTCCTGCCGTCATTGCCTCGATAGTACTATTTTCACCGGCAAGTATTTTCCTGGGAATGGTTACCCCTTATGCTGTCAGGTTGAAAATCCGCAATCTGCAGTCGAGTGGACGTACAGTAGGAAACCTCTATGCTATTTCCACTGTGGGATCCATTGCCGGGACTTTTTTGGCAGGATTCTTTCTTATACCGGCTTTTGGAACAACAAAAATCCTTTTTGCACTTTCAATTCTGCTGGTATTAATATCAGGAATGATTCTCTTCACCGGCTTAACCAGGAAAAAAGTTTTATTCTGGTTGCTTATTCCGGCTTCTTTTCCGTTTCTGATCTGTTTATCAGGAAGAAGCGGTAAAGATGTTCTCGCTGATGTTGACACAAAATACAACAGGGTCCGCATCCTGGATATACCGGATCCATTCAGTGGTAAGCCTTCCCGCATTATGATGATCAACGATGAACTCAGCAGCGCTATGTTCATGGATTCTGATTCACTTGTTTTTCCTTACACCCGATATTATAAGCTGGCTGAACATTTTGTGCCGGATTTCCGGCACAGCCTGATGCTTGGAGGCGCCGGATATTCATTTCCAAAGTATTATATTGACCATTATACAGATGCAAGCATCGACGTCGTTGAAATTGACCCTGGAGTCACCAGGCTGGCTTATGAATATTTTCGTTTAAAAGATAATTCCCGGTTAAATATTTTTCATGAAGATGGCCGCACATTTCTGAACCGCTCAAAGCAAAAATATGATGCTATCCTGGGGGATGCATATAAATCAATGTATTCCATTCCCTGGCAATTAACCACGCTGCAATCTGTGCAAAGACAATACGACCTGTTGAACGATGATGGAGCAATTATCCTGAATGTCATTTCTTCCCTCAGAGGCCCAGGAAGCCTTTTTCTGCAAGCAGAATTAAAAACGTACCAACAAGTGTTTCCGCAGGTATATCTTTTCAAGGCCATTGAAGGATATCAGGAAGATCAGATGCAGAGCATCATCCTGATAGCACTAAAAAGTAAGCTTCAACCAACTTTCCGCAGCGATAATGCGGAACTTGACGCATATCTTAAAACACTTGTCAGCCTGCAAATAGAAGATGGCATACCGGTTCTCACGGACGAATACGCGCCGGTGGATTACTTTGCCTTGCAATCATTGGAATAATCGTTACTTTTAATCATTAAACATTCTGAAAGATGAAAACACGTATTACCCTGATTTTCACATTATCACTGCTTCTTATCGTTTGGGGTTCCTGTACACGGCATGAGACTGAAACGCCACCGGTTTACATTGCCGTTTCAAAGGCATCCGAACCCGGAGATTTTGGTAATTACGGGAAATGGATCAAAAAAGCCGACAGCACAGTAGTTCTGATCGATGTATATTACATTCCTGCCGATTCCGCCATGAAGGTGCTGGAAACATGCTCCGGACTGCTTCTCACCGGAGGAGGGGATGTACATCCGTCGCGTTATGGCAGCACTTCCGATACAAGCATTTTCGAAGACATAAGTCTCAAAAGGGACGCACTGGAATTAGAACTGATTCGCAGGGCATTACAGTTGGGCTTGCCTGTTCTGGGCATTTGCCGCGGACTACAAATAATCAATGTATCCCAGGGAGGCACCCTGTACGCCGACCTGCCCACTGAAACCGACACAATGGTCAAACACCGTTGTGATGATTATCTGAATTGCCGGCATGAGGTAATTATCCAGGAAGAGAGCCTGCTACACAAGACAAGTTCTGTTGCAACAGGAATAGTCAACAGCAACCATCATCAGGGCATCAGGGAACTTGCACCAGGCTTGCAGGCAATTGCCCGGGCAAACGACAGCCTGACCGAGGCTATCCAATGGAAAAACCCAGAACAAAAACCCTTCCTGCTGGCTGTCCAGTGGCACCCGGAAAGAATGGATATTAGCAGCCCGCTTTCTCTTCCCATAGCTATGTACTTTTTAAGAGAGGCAAAATACTATAGCGTTAAGGATAAAGAATAACTTCACGGCTAAAAATCATATTCTTATAATGGAACTTAAACCTGTTTGGACTGACGAGTACGAAATCCGCTGGTACGACTGTAACATTGATGGAAAACTAAGTATTCCTGCACTTTGCAACTTCCTGCAGGAAACAGCGTGGCACCATGCCGACCACCTGGGTTTTGGCATGGAAGAAACTTTTGAAAAAGATATGGGGTGGGTACTCCTGGTTTTGCAAATCAAAATTGAATCCTACCCCGGCTGGCTTGAACATATTTCCCTCGATACTTGGCCGGCAAACCGTGAAAAATACCTGGCCTTCCGTGAATTCAGAATAAAGGATAAATCGGGTGACACTATCGGAACGGTCAGAGCAACCTATCTGATCATCGATCTGAAAACAAAAAGGCCTAAAAACACTGAATTACTGCAAAAATTAGAATACTTATGCCACGAAGAGCTGGCCGGGGATTTCAAAACATTTGCATTCGAAAAAGGCACACAACTAATCCCGGCAGGGGAACATAAAATTCTTTACTCCGATATTGATCATTACGGACATGCCAATAATAGCAAATACCTGCAATGGGTTATCGATGCCCTCCCAAATGATTTTATCCGTACGCATGTCCCCGATGTCATTGAAATTAAATTCCTTCACGAATGTTTTCTGGGTGAAAAAATAATGATATTTTCTAATCCTGTTGATTACAGCCATTTTGAAGGAAGACGGGAATCAGACGATGTAACCAATTTCCAGGTAAAGATCAGGTGGAAGATAATCCAATAAGGATATTGAAATAAGCGTGTTAAATATATGTTATTGATAAACAATCACTATCAGTTTGATTGACTGAAGTTTTTAGTAAAGCCTCAAATCTGCAAGCGTATTTAAAAAAATGCCACGAATACACGAATAAATTAAAATGCCACGAATGCACGAATAAATTAAAATGCCACGAATGCACGAATAAAAGAAATTCGTGCATTCGTGGCACTATTTTTCATTCGTGCATTCGTGGCATTTTTTTTCGCGGAATTAAGGTAAAGTAATAAATCAACATAATTTTATCCGATGGTATTAATGTTTATACTATATTTGAATTTCTAAAGACCAGACCCAACTCTTGCAGACTCTTATTATTGACCAGATACTTTGAACCATATGACCAAATGCGTTCAAATTTTTAACAAGTTGAAAGTAGCTTTCAGCTTGTCGGGGGTGTTAATCCTCCTCCTGTTGTTGCCTAATCACAGGATTTACAGCCAGCAATATATTGTTCATCATTACACTGAAAACGAAGGGCTTGCGAATTCAAAAGTCTACGATTTGATTCAGGATTCGTCAGGGGTTATGTGGTTTGCCACCAGGGCAGGCATTTCATCTTTTGATGGTTTGCGCTGGAAAACGCATGGTGTGATGGATGGCCTTCGCATCAGTTCCTATGAAAAACTTTTCCTGGATGAGAAAGGTCTGATATGGGCATTGCCGGGAAACGGGAGGTTCCATTTTGCCTGTTATAATGGTGAAAAATGGAAGATAATGCAGCCTGACAGTACGGATAACCTTATTTATCCGTATTCATCCTTTATTGTAAAATATGAAAAGGACAAACCCACATTCTATGTGGGTGGCTCTCATAGAATATGCATTTACCAGGATAAGAGCCTTATAACTTTAGACCAAAGCCATGGTTTGCAACAGGAAATTATCAGTGGCATGGCATTTTGTGATTCGGTATTATATATAGCAACTAACGAGGGTCTTTACACGTATTCGGAAGACACCTTATCCAAAGCGGATCAAATGAACCGGCATCTTCCCGCTGTTGACCTGCTGGGGATAAATATCGATAATCCGGGAAATGGCAAATGCAGGATTTGGGTAGCCGGTACTTCCTGGACAGGATATTTCCAGGATGGAAAATTTAAACTCATTAACAGGAATGTAAGCTTCAGAACAGATATCCGCTCATTTTACGTCAGAATATTACCTGACAAACACAAAGGGCTTTACGTCGCCAATCCTCTGACCATTTATTACCTTGATCCGGGATCCAGCTACCAGGAACATATAGGGATCAGGAGCGGGTTGATCACAGAGGGAGCTACAGGGATGATCTTTGATCATGAAAACAACCTCTGGATCAGCAGTTTAAGAGGAGTAAACAAAATTCCGTCCCGCTGTTTTGTCAGCTTCACCACGGATCATGGTCTTCTCGACAATGAAGTTACTGCCATTGTTGAAACCGAGCCCGGTATAATTGTTATAGGGCATCATGGCGGGGTGACTTTTTACGATGGCAAGAACTTCAGTAAACTGTTGTTTCCCAGCCGACCCGGGTTTGACAATATGGATCAAAGAATCCTTGATATGTTTGTGGACGACAAGAAGAACATTTGGGCTGCCACTTCTTTTTATGGTTTGGTTAAAATAACTCCCGATAACAGGATAGTAGAATACAGGGATTTTGCAAAGGGTAAAAATGTCAGCTGTGTGGTTACAAACAGAAAGGGTGACATTTTTGCAGCTACCGATTATGAAATCTATGTACTGAAGGATGGTCGTTTTGAACCAACAGATTATTTTTACAAGGACAATGTTTCCATCCGGCGATTGTTCTTCAGTTCCGACGATTCGATGTATATCTGCGGCTACAACGGGGTTGCCCGGGAAAAGAAAGGGAAATGGACGAAATTGCATTGGGATACTGAGGATCCTGCTGCTAAAAGTGCCTATTCTATATTTGAAGACAAGGACGGAACATTATATATAGGAACGCTTGCCGGACTGTATGAAATAAAAAATGACTCCGTAGTAAGGTTAAGGAGTAAACCGTTTCGTATCGACCGCCCGGTGTACCTTATTTTCAGCGATAATTCCGACAGGATATGGTTTGGAACCGATAACGGGGTTTTCCGCTGGGATGGAAGGAATTTAAAGCATTTCACGACTAACGATGGTTTAGCCGGGCAGGAAATAAACCGTGACGGTGGGCTATGCGATTATAAGGGAAGGATTTGGCTGGGTACAAACAACGGATTATCTCTTTTCCGGGAAGAATTTGACAAAGATATTTCAGAAATCTCCCCTCCCTTGCTAAGTCTTGATTATCTTGTTGCCGGACAAGATACCTTTGATTTTTCTCAACCTGTAAAACTACCCTATAACAGAAACAATCTAACTTTTCATTTTCAGGGCATTTCTTTCATTGATGAGAACCAACTATACTATCAATGTTTCCTGGAGGGACACGATAAGGAGTGGTCACCTGAATTCAGGGCACTTGACAACTCATACCGGTTCCAATACCTCAAACCCGGCGAGTACACTTTCAAGATCAGGGCCAGGAATGTACTGAATATCTGGAGCCCCGAGGTAACATCCTCAATTATTACCATTCAAAAACCACTCTGGGCCAGAAGCTGGTTTATTGCCCTTTATTTTGTGTTTGTAATTATTCTGGCCATTTTTGTCTGGAGCATCCTTAACAGCCGACGCTATGCTGCAAAACTAAAAAAGGAGGTCGAAGAACGAACCAGGGAATTGCAGGCCTCGGAACAGAGACTTCAGGATATAAATTCAACCAAAGACAGGCTGTTCAGCATCATAGGCCACGACCTTAAAAGCCCGTTCAACACAATCCTGGGGTATGCCGATCTCTTGATTAGTGAATACTACACCCTGACCGACGAGGAAAGGATCAAGTTTATCCGGCAAATTCGCAATTCATCCGGGAAATCATTTGAACTGCTTCAGAATCTGCTGGTCTGGGCGCTTTCGCAGGAAGGAAACCTTAAGTTCGACCCCTTGCCGATTAATCTTCAAAATACAGCCGAAGAAAACATAATGATGCTGAAAAGTACCGCTGACAGAAAACATATTAATATAATTAACGGAATTGCTAAAGATAGCACGGTATTCGCCGATAAACCCATGATCGATACTGTCTTCCGCAATATTATCTCCAATGCCATCAAATTTACCGGTGATAATGGACGTATTATCCTTACTTCCCGTATTGAAAACAATATGTTTTTTGTAAGCATTAATGACAACGGTACGGGTATTCCTATAGAAATTCAGGATAAAATCTTTAGTCTTGATAAACATGACCGCCCTTTAAAAATGCCGGAGAATTCGGGAACCGGACTGGGCCTTGTGCTCTGCCGTGATTTCATTAAAAGGCATAATGGAGATATTAAGATTCAAAGCGAACCCGGTAAGGGAACAACCGTAATCTTTTCACTGCCTTTGTAATGCCGGTCATTTTTCTATCTTTACCGGAAATAATTCCATTATGAGGCAAGCACATCCCGTCTGCCCTACTCATCGCATTTTACAGATTGACATTTTGCGGGGATTTGCCCTTGCCGGCATCCTCGTTGTCAACATCCTGGGCTATAATGCATCGCTATTTGACTTTGGAGGTTTTTACGGGTCCATTGAAGATCCCGGAATGAAAAATATCTATCAATTGATCATTGGACTTGCTTCCGACAAATTCATCTTCCTTTTCTCACTGCTGTTTGGAATGGGCTTTTATATGATCTACCAAAAACCCTGGGCCGATGAAAAAAGCTTCAGGATCATCTATTCACGCAGGCTTTTCTTCCTGATGCTTTTCGGGATACTCCATATTTTACTTTTCTGGGCAGGTGACATCCTGCTGGGTTATGCTATTCTTGGATTCATCCTTCTGGGGTTGAGAAAGTGGAAATCATCCTGGTTAATCATTTTATCCGCATTCCTTTATTTTTTCCCGGCGTTCTATATTCTTCTTCACTCCTTTTTTCCATCCATACCGGATTCCCTATCGTCTCTTACAGGATACACGATGGAAGATGTCCTGCCTGTATATTCCCATGGCAACTATTTTGAAATCATGAAACTGAGAATACATGAATTCTGGGCATTCCGCTATATCAACACTCTTTATTACTGGCCCAAGATAATGTCGCTTTTCATAGCGGGTATGCTGATCAGTAAACACTCCATCCTGAAGATCATTAATTCGCATCGTGCTATTGCTTTCTCTTTCCTGCTAATAATAAGCCTTATCGCTGTTTTACTGTTTTTCACCTTTGAATATATTGCTGCAACCCTGGCATCCGGTAATGAAAACCTCATGGCAGCAACGTATATGGGAAGCTATGAATTCATGAACCTGTTCTTTGGTTTCGGATATTTTCTGCTGATTGTCCTGCTTACCTCTTTCCGCGCCGGAAGCTTCCTTCTCAAACCTTTTTCATTTGCAGGAAGGATGGCTCTGAGCAATTATATCATGCAATCACTGATCGGGAGTCTTATTTTTTATGGCTATGGTCTTGGTATGTTTGGGATGGTCAGGCTCGACCAGCTTCTACTTATTGCGCTGGGGATATTTATCTTCCAGGTTGTGCTAAGCTGGCTGATCCTTCGCAGGTTCCGCTTTGGGCCTCTTGAATGGCTATGGAGAAAACTTACCTACGGAACAACCTGATCCCGTGTTAATTGAATAATATATTCTTTATGTTCAGGAAAAATCTGTAGCAATTGAGACCGCTCAGCAAGTTCGAAATCCGAAAAATCAAATCCCGGAGCTACCGTACATCCGGTAAGGCAAAACGATCCTGAATCTTTTAGTCTTGCAGCAAACCAGTGACCTCTGGGAATCATTACCTGAAATTGATGACCACTGCCAGGATCAGGGCCGAGCATTCGTATGTTCAGGGTTCCGTCATTCCCCAGTATAAACACCTCAAGGACCTCGCCGGCATGGAAATGCCAGAGTTCGTCTGACCTGAGACGGTGGAATGCGGAGAAATCGTTACCCTTCAGAAGATAATAAATGGATGTTATCAGCGATCTTTTTCCTGTATATCTTTCAGGAAGAGATTCTTCCGGAAGATCATCATCCGATCTGTGAATCTCACGATAGAAACCTCCTTCGGGGTGTGGCTGCAGGTTCAGCAGGCGGATCAGATCTTCTGCCTGTTTCATATTTACTCCCGCTCACTCAGGTTTTCATTGATAATATAGACCAGCCTTAATGTAATAACGCTGTTAAACTGATCACGCTCCCAGACCCTGGTAACACCCGGGGCATTGGGATCGGGAGGACTGGTTGGAATATAGGTAAATTGCCGGGTCCGGATAGGTACAACGGAACGGCTATAGCGAAGGTTTAAATGAAACTTATGGAAAAGTCGTATCATTACGTCAGCCACCGCGCTGAAATCATTATCGGCAAACTTCTTCACATCGGTATAAGGAGTCAGGTTCCCATCATCTTCAACTTCCTTGTATGAAACAAGCCTTCCCCACGACATACCTAATCCGGCACGTATTATATTTTTATCAATATAATGCACCAGGAGGGGGACCTCTACATAGTTCAAACGCAAGTTGTATTTCCAGGGATAATCGTTGCCCGGGTTTTCACCCTGACGGGAGCCTTTCTGTGAGAATGAAGTTTCAAGGGTGAGATCCCAGTTTTTCCCAAAAGGCAGGATAACCGCAGCGGCAACATTCATTCCCAACTTGTTGTATGTAAGCCCTGCATCGGCTTCATCACCGTTTAGCCTCGACAGGTTACCTCCCAAAGCCACTGCCCCGAGAAACCTTTGTCCGTTAACATCATTGATAAAAAAAGCAACAACTGCAATAAAAAAGACAATGAATTTGAGTCTCAGTATCCGCATATCATTCGATTCAGTGAATAGTTAACGACCATAAATGTACGATATTTTTCCGCTGCTAATTTTCCCCCGTCAGCCCCTTCATCGATAATTGTATTCTTTTCCGGGGTATATCCACATCGAGTACGCGGACCTGCAACTTCTGGTTCAGGCTGACTATGCTGCCCGGATCTTTCACAAACTTGTCGGCCATCTCACTGATATGCACAAGTCCATCCTGATGTACTCCAATATCGACAAAAGCGCCAAAAGCAGTTATATTTGTAACTATTCCCGGCAGGATCATCCCCGGCTTCAGATCCTCTATTTCATGAACATCCTGCGAAAACTCGAAAAGATCGAATTTCTTCCTGGGATCGCGACCGGGTTTGGCCAGCTCCTGCATGATATCCTTCAGCGTTGGCAAACCGGCTGTTTCGGTTACAAATTCCTGAAGTTTAATTTTCTTTCTCAGACTCTCATCTTTCATGAGATCTTCTATCCCAACACCGAGGCTTTGAGCCATGTGCTGAACAATCCCATAACTCTCAGGATGTACGGCGCTGTTATCCAAAAGATTATCTGCATCGTGTATCCTCAGGAACCCTGCTGCCTGCTCAAAGGCTTTGGGACCAAACCGTGGCACTTTCTTCAGTTCTTCTCTGGATCTGAAAGGGCCATTCCCATTTCTGTACTTAACAACGCTCTCTGCCAGGCCGGGACCCATTCCTGAAACAAAAGAAAGCAATTCCTTTGAGGAAGTGTTCACTTCCACCCCTACGGCATTGACACAACTTATCACTGTATCTTCCAGGCTCCTGGATAACATGCCCTGGTCAACATCATGCTGATACTGCCCCACCCCAATGGCTTTGGGATCTATTTTCACCAGTTCGGCAAGAGGATCCATAAGGCGCCGGCCTATGGAAACAGCCCCTCTGACGGTAACATCGTAATCCGGGAATTCTTCCCTGGCCACTTTGGAGGCTGAGTAAACGGAAGCACCGCTTTCATTTACCATCACAGCAATCAGGTCACTCTTGAATTTCAGGCTCCTGATGAATTTCTCCGTCTGTCTTCCCGCTGTACCGTTACCTATGGCTATGGCTTCAATCTTATACGCATCAACCAGGCTCAGCACTTTCCGGGCAGCCTCCCTGACCTCGTTCTGTGGGGGATGTGGATAAATGGTTTCATTATGCAAAAGCCGCCCCTGCCTGTCGAGACAAACCACTTTACATCCTGTACGGAATCCTGGATCTATGGCCAAAGTATTTTTTTGTCCTAATGGCGGTGCCATAAGTAACTGCCTGACATTATCCACAAAGACTTCAATGGCTTTTACATCGGCTTTCTCTTTAAAAACTGCCTTCATCTCTGTTTCCATAGATGGCTGCATCAGGCGCTTATATGAATCTTCAACAGCCTTTTGAACCTGCTCAGAGGCATCATTGCGGCCTTTAACGAAGATCTTCTCCAGGATATCCAGGGCATCATCCTTTTCCGGGCCCAGGTTGATCTTTAAAAAACCCTCTCTTTCTCCCCTCAGCATGGCCAATATCCTGTGCGAAGGTGCATTGCGCAACAATTCCTCCCATTCAAACCACGATTTATAATTCAATCCCTCCTGCTCCTTACCTTTGATCACATGAGAAGAAACCTTGGCATTCCTGAAGAAGAGATCGCGTATCCTTTTCCTGGCATACTGGTGTTCGTTCACCCATTCTGCAATAATATCCCTTGCTCCGGCAATAGCTTCCTCCACTCCAGGAACTTCCTTTTCCGGATCCACAAACTGTTCAGCCCTGGCTTCCACATCGAAATCCGACTGCGCCATGATCATCTTTGCCAAAGGCTCCAAACCACGGGTTTTTGCTATCGTAGCCCGTGTCTTGCGTTTCGGACGGTAAGGCAGGTAGATATCTTCCAGTTCCGTCATGGTGGTGACATCCATTATTTTCTGCCGTAGTTCATCTGTGAGTTTTCCTTGTTCCTCAATAGATTCCAGGATGGTCTCCCGGCGCTTGTCGAGTGCTTTCAACTGGTCCATCCTGTCACGGATGCGGGTGATCTGCTCTTCGTCAAGGCTGTCGGTTTGTTCTTTGCGATAACGCGATATGAAGGGGATCGTTGCTCCTTCAGCGAGTAAAACGACGGTGTTTTTAACCTGATCCGTGCGGACATTCAGTTCACCGGCGATCTGAACAATAAATTTTTCAAGCATATTCTGATGATCAATCTGATAAATAACCCCGGAACGATTTCAGAATCAAGCGTCAGAGTTATTTGTAGCTCATTTTATCTTACCAGGACAAAAGTACCATTTTCTTTGTGAGTTTCTCCTTCATCGGTGACGGCGGAACCCCGTATGGTGTAGTCTGCCATCCATATGTAAGCACCGGCAGGTGCAGGACTGCCGTTGATCTGTCCATCCCATCCTTCTTCAATGTTGGAGGTCTCAAATACCCTGGCTCCCCAGCGGTCGAAGATCTTCAGGGTATAACGTGCGATCTCATCCACCGGCCCTTTGAGCATGAATACATCATTCAACTGGTCTCCATTGGGTGAGAATGCATTGGGCGCAACCAGTTTGGGGCGGAAATTTACCCCAACCAAGATCTCGGCATAGGCAGTACTGCTGATAACACAGTTTTCGGATGAATGCAATTCCACACTGACTGTCTGCCCATCGGCAAGAGATGATGTTGTATAAGTATTATCCGCGCCCGATTTAACTACATTTCCATCCACCATGAAGGTATAGGTTGGGTTAGTCCCTCCGTTTTGAGGTGAGGCGGTAAACATAACCGTTTCTCCTGTTTCGATGGGATTTTTACTGGCAGTTATTCCAACCTGCACATCCAGGTTTTCGATTACATTAACCGTTATTTCCCGGCAATCAGATACACCGCACATATTCTGCCACCAGACGTGATAAGTATGGGTTTGAAGGGGAGCATCGATATTTAATTGTGTTCCTGTACCAATAGGGCTCATACCGCAGATATCCTCAAACCACTGCAATTCGGTTCCTGAACCTCCGGAGGATGATAACTCCAGGGTTGTCACGGATCCGGAACAGAACTGGTCTTCGCTGGTGAAAAGGCTGACCGGCGCTTCCGGCAATGGATGGATATATAATGTGAGCGATGATGAAACGGTATCACTTCCGAACACTGTGAGGGTCAAGGTTACCGTACTATCCTGAATATCGAGTATTCCCGGGTAATAAATTGCATCCATAAGGGCAGGATCGTTAAAAAGCCCATCGCCTGATGTATTCCATAGTGAATGCAGATAATACGAACCCGAGCCATCGAGCAACAATTCATCGTTCGCGCAGATGGTCTGATCGGGGCCGGCAATGGAGGCTGTTCCGCTTTCAATGGTCAGGTACATTACACTTGTATCGCTTCCGCATGGGGTGAGGCCATCGGCTATAAGCATGAGTGAAACACCTTCCTGGAGGTTATCATCAGGGCCGGGGGTATAAGTAGCATTCAGGATGCCCGGATTATCAAAGCTGCCATCGCCTGATGTCTCCCAGGTAAGCGAACTGAAATTAAAAGCTTGTGCCGAGGCATGGAAGACCTGACCTTCATTGATAACAGCATTGCCGCCGGCATCGGCGACCGGGGCAGGGGTGATGGTCAGCAGCATTTCATCGCTATCGGTTGAACTACCATAAACCGTGAGCGTAAGTATGACATTTCCTGCTGCAACATCAGCGCTACCGGGTGTATATAAAGGTTCCTGTGCATAAGGATCATCAAACACACCATCTCCGGCGCTGGACCATTCAAGAGTCTGATAAAACAATCCATTTCCTGTGAGCTGATAGGATTCGCCTTCGCAAATAGTGGCATCCTCTCCGGCGATGGCTGTCGTTCCTGAGGCAATGGTTAGCAGCATAGAATCGGTTGAGTCACCCGGGCATGGTGCCTGGGCTGATGCAGTGAGGGAAAGCATCACAGAGCCATTGCTTATGTCCTGGAAGGAAGGAGTATAGGTAGCATTCAGGATGGAAGGATCGTCGAAAGTACCGTCACCCGAGGAAGTCCATAAAATAACATTGTAATAAGAGGCATTTCCGTTCAGTGTGTAATCCATCCCTTCCGCAATAACATCATCAGGACCGGCAGCGGCCGAAGGTCCGTCTATCACTTCAATATCCACGAACACCTCATTCTGGCAAATAGTATCGGTACCAAAGATCGTCTGGTCAACGAAATATACACTATACTTTATGCTATGAACCCCAATACCCGCAACAGCCGGATCGAAAACTATACTATCAATACCAGGCCCGGCAAATACGCCTCCTCCCGGGAGTCCAACCAGCGTATCCGGGGCATCATAAATACAATAAATGGAATCGGCAACTATACCGGCAACCCCCAGGGTATTGTCAAGGATCTGTATCGTAGTGGTATCTAAGGAGGCCGCGCATGCTTCATCATAAGCAAAAATAAACTTAACGGTTTCAATGCCTTCAATGAGATTATCAGAGTAAGGTGAAATTATTATTTCCGTCGATAGCTCCCCGGCAGGTATGACCAGTGTATCATTACTCGGATATAGGGAATAGTCGTCTCCAAGGGTTGCGGTTCCCAGAATCTCATCAATTTCGATATATGTGGGAGAAGATTTAGGTTCTGTGAGTTCAAAGGTGATCTTTGCATCATTACAAGCCTCCACAGAGTTTCCGAAAAAACTGGAGGAATTGGAAAAGGAGATGGAACTGCTCATACCCGGACTGGAGAAGCTGTTGGCTTCCAGAAAGACAGAAGAATCGTAAATCCAATCACCGGCATCACCCACAGCAAGTTTGATATGGTATTGCTCACAGGGCACCACTACCAGTGTGGCAATTAAAGTCCTGGTAAACCCGTCATAAACTATGGTTGTACCGCCCATAGCCTGATTATCTATATAAAGATGGGAATAGGCCAAGGAAACACAACCGCTGGCAGGATAGCCTCCTCCGGGTGATCCGCGGTTCACGGTATTAATAGCCACCGGCAAGGGCGGAAATGATTCCGGGATCAGGGCTATGTTCATATTGTTATAGGGGTTGAAAGGACTGGCAGGATTAGGTCCTGAGACAAAAAAACCAAATACATCGTTGAACCCGCTGCAAACATATTCAGGATACTCTTCAGAGCCAAAAACATATTTGAAAGTAAGTGTGTCGCTTTGAGGTATAAAGTCAAACTCCAGGACAGCCGCATCGTGCGTTCCACTTCCGGCAATTGCTGTTAATTGCGGGTCGCCTGGCTGGCTAAAATTGGTACTGGCAAAAACCGAATGTAGTCCCGGAGCAGAAAAGACACTTCCTGAAGAAAGAATAACTCCTTCATCTATACCAAGATTTGTGGAACTGCCATTAAAAAATGATCCCCGTGCATTAACAGCCCCGGTGTAGGTCACATTCAAGACAGTTACACCTGATCCAACCAGAATTTGCTGCACCAATTGCTGAGGAGTAAGGTTATTTTGAACGATTAATTGCGAATGAGCCTGCAAAGACCACAAAAAGATCGATAGAGAAATAATAATCCTTCCTGTCCAATGTATAATTTTCATCATTAAAATATCTGAATATTTCACTTAACATAAAAGCCACGTAAAAATAACATTTTTTTAATCCATCCTTTCAAATTTTCAATCAACACGGGCTTTTGTTCAATATTCTCCCCCTCTGTACAACCCTTATTGATCCCATAAGGTCTGAATGAAAACAATGTGACATTTTTTATAACTTGCACCCCAAATTAATAATTCATACTATATGAAAAGACTGTTATATTTTACAGGAATAATGGGCATATCCATGCTTTTCCTTTTAGCTTCCTGCACTAAAGACGACAACGACGATGATAATTCCGGTAACAATCCCCCCCCTCCCCCACCGGAAAACCAGGCACCCAATGCACCCTCTTCTCCTGTCCCGGCTGACGGCGCCACCGGACAAGCGCTGCAGCTTTCACTCACCTGGACATGCAGCGATCCCGATCAGGATGCTCTCACCTATGATGTGTTTTTCGGATCAGACAACCCACCTGCCACTAAAGTCCTGGACGATGTTACCATCACCACATACAACACCGGCCAGCTTGAAGAGAACAAAACCTATTACTGGAAAATCACGGCCACCGATGAAGAAGGATTGACCACCAACGGACCGGTTTGGAACTTCACAACCCTCCTTCCTACTTTCCAATGCGGAGATGATGTGACGGATGCCAGGGACGGAAAAATCTATCCCACTGCGCAGTTTGGCAACCTCTGCTGGATGACCCGCAACCTGGATTACGGAACTATGATCTCAACGTCGCAAGCTCAGGCCAATAACGGAATAGACGAAAAATACTGCTATGGTGATGATCCGGCAAATTGTACGACCTACGGTGCTTTATACCAATGGAAAGAATTAATGCAGGACTTCTCCAAAGGAACTGAATTATGTCCGGACGGCTGGCATACCGCCACCTTCGATGACTGGAAAGACCTTGAAATATCTCTGGGTATCAGCGCTCAGGATGCAGGATTACAATCAGGATGGGTTGGTACCGACCAGGGACTTACGCTGCAAAATGCGGCCGGATTCAAAGCCCTCCTGGGAGGTTATATCAGCAATGCCGGTTCTTCAACAGGAATGGGCGCATCTGTAAGGTTCTGGACAGGCACCGAAGAAAATTCATTTAACGCATTTTCACGTGAGCTACAAAGCACCGATAACCGTATCCGTCATGATAAATGGAATAAGGATTATGGATATTATGTGAGGTGTGTTGAAAACCCGTGATAGATCTCAGATCTCAGATCTCAGATGTCAGATCTTAGATCTCAGATCTTAGATCTGAGGTTGCAACCTGAAGCCTGAAACGTGTTGCAGGTTGCAGGTTACAGGTTGCAGGAGTATGGGTTTGGGTGTGAGTGTGGGTGTGTGCATTAATCAACCAGGACGAACGATCCTTTCTTTTCAAATTTTTCTCCTTCTTTTGAGGCGTTGCCTTCGAGCTGGTAGGTAACAAGGTATACGTAAGTCCCTACCGGAGCTGTTTTGCCGTTGATCGTCCCATCCCAGCCT
>Ga0180009_10000984_pt1 | contig 35900 bp, 28 predicted proteins | sample OS_PC_MetaG_FD_123537 | JGI IMG/M metagenome (GOLD analysis project Ga0180009, IMG submission 123537) | Groundwater microbial communities from the Aspo Hard Rock Laboratory (HRL) deep subsurface site, Sweden - OS_PC_MetaG | ecosystem: Environmental > Aquatic > Deep subsurface > Groundwater... | reverse complement strand
GTCCGAGTCGTACTCGTTCATCTGACAGCCGAAGGTTTTGATGTAGATTTTTTTCATGGGGCGCCGGAACAGTGAATAGACTGGGGGCAAGACTGCCGCCAAAGCAGCAGTGGGGAATGTGGTGGTGATGAGTGGACTTGAACCACCGACCCCCGGATTATGAATCCGATGCTCTAACCGACTGAGCTACATCACCTTTTTTTCGCGGTGCGCCCAAACACAGGACGCCGAAAAGCCGGGCATTTTAGCCGATGCCCCGCCGGGCTGTCAAAAGGCTTGAATGCGATAAATTCACTGCGGCCGCAATTTGGCCAGTTCGTCGAGCACGCTGATCACCAGTTCGCGCCCCAGGCCGCCCATCCCGGCAATCAATTGCTCGGTATCGCGCTCGCCATTCACCAGCCGCCGCATCCGTCCGCCCAGCAAGGCCATGTCGCCGCCCGCCCGGATCATTTGTTCCGCCATGTTGGCCAGCACCATCATCGCCTGCGCATCGCCGCGCGCCGAGGCATCGATCAGCGATGCGAGGCCCGGTGCGGCGCTGCTGCCGTCGGGCTGGGCATTCAGCGGCGGCAAGGTGGCGGGGTTGTCGATGCCGAGCAGGACGGCGTCGAGCAGGATGCAGTCTTCCTCGTCCAGTCCCAACTTGATCGACGGGTCGCGGCGGCCGTTGATGACGTGACGCAGCGCGCCGACCAGTTTGGGCCAGCCGGCCTGCTCGGCAGCTTCGAGCTGCTTCATCAGCTCGGGCAGCTGGGTGCGATCGCGCAGGGCATTGACGACAGCATGGATAAAGGGGGCGTGAACACGCAGCACTTGTTCGACGGCGGTGGGAAGTTGAGCCATGTTGAGTCAGCGGTGAACGGTAAACAGAAAGCGGATTGTCCTGTCAGGGCGCTGCATTGGCAATCGTTGCCTGCGCCGGCACGCTTTCGATTCGCCAGTGGGCGCTGGCCCACGCCAATATCGCGGCGGGGCGCGCGCCGTGCAGTTCCATTGGTGGCGGGTGGCCCAACACGATCAGGGCTTGCTCCAGCACAGCGCTTTGGCCGTTTAACGGCAGCGCGGGTGCAAGCGTCTGCTTGGAGAGTTTTTGCCCGGCGCTGTTGGTGATGAGCGGGACATGGGCATAACGCGGTATCGGCAGACCGAGCCGGGCCTGCAGGTAGATCTGGCGCGGCGTATTCCACAGCAAATCGGCGCCGCGCACGACATCGGTGACGCCCTGCCACGCATCGTCCACCACCACGGCGAGCTGATAGGCAAACAGCTGATCCGCGCGTTTGACGATGAAGTCACCCACTTCCTGCGACAGGCTCTGTGACAGCGCGCCGTGAATGCGGTCGTGAAACCTGACCTCGCCGGGTGGTACACGCACCCGCCAGGCACGCGCCTCCGCGCCGGCCGGCAGACCGTCCCGACAGGTTCCCGGATACAGGATTTCGCCCTCCGCATTGCGCGGTGCCTGCGCAAGCTGGGCGCGCGTACAGGCGCACGGGTAGGCCAGACCTTGCTGCTTCAAGCTTTCGAGCGCGGCGGCGTAGGCATCGTCGCGGTTCGACTGATGCTGCACCACATCCTCCCAATGCAGCCCATAGGCTTCCAGCTGACGCAGGATGGTGTCCGCCGCGCCCGCCACGCAACGCGGGCGATCGAGGTCTTCCATCCGCACCAGCCAGCGTCCGCCTGCCGCGCGCGCATCGAGCCAGCTCGCCACTGCGGCGACCAGCGAACCGAAATGCAGCGGCCCGGTGGGCGACGGGGCAAAGCGGCCGGTATAAGGCGAGGCAAGGGGAGTCAAGGCAGAAGGCGGCCGGGATCAGGTCAGCGGGCATGCTGGCATTGCCGTTCAGCCGGGTCAAGCCGGGTGAACGGCAATGGCGGACGTCGAAACCCGGCCGGCTGACAGCCCGCACTTCGAGGGTTCGCCGGCCTGACAGTGCGTCTCGCATCGCAAGCTGCCCGGCGTGCGTCAGTGCAAATCTGCCAGCGCGTGATAAAGCTGGAGAATCGAGGTTTCCATTTTCGCCTCGCTCCAGCCTGCGGCGTAGCGTTTGCCTGCCTCGCCAAGCTGCCGGGCCGCACCCCGGTCAGACAGCAAGGGCAGCAAAGTCCGGGCAAACCCGGCGACATCGTCCGGCGCGATGCGGCAGCCTTCGCCCTCCTTCAACACATCTTTTGTCCCCATTTCGGCCAGGCCCACCACCGGTACGCCGAGCGCCATCGCCTCCAGCAGCACCAGCCCCTGGGTTTCGGTTTTGGAGGCAAATACGAACACGTCGGCCGCGCAGTAACAGGCGGGCAGTTCGGTGCAGCGTTCGAGATAGCCGATGAAACGAACGTTGTCGTTGAGCCCGCGCTTCACAGTCATCTTTTCCAGCGAGGTGCGCGCCGGGCCTTCGCCGGCGATCACAAACAGCACATCGGGCAGACTGCGGCGGATTGCCTCGGTCACCCGCAACAGAAAATCGAGGTTCTTTTCGAAAGCGACCCGCCCCACGCAAGCGATCACCGGACGCTCGGGCACGATGCCGTGCTTCGCGCGGAATGCCGCGCCATCGCAGGTAGCGAAATCGGCCAGCCGCAGGCCGGTGGGAATGATGTGGATCGGGCTTGATACGCCATAGCCGATCAGCGCGGCTTTCATCGCCGATGAGGGCGCGATCACCGCCGTCACGCCATCGCATTCCTTGCGCGAAATCAGCCGCGCCGCCGCCGCCAGCCACGACTTCGGCAAAAACGGCAGGTAATGATGAAAGTATTCCTCGAACAGCGTGTGATAGGTCTCGACGCACGGCAACCCATGCTTGCGCGCCCAGCGCACGCCGACGCGATGCGCCAGGAAGGGCGTGTGGATGTGGACGATATCGAAGTCGGCCGGGTTGAGGGCATCCAGCGCTGCGGCCAGCGCACGCGGATGCATCAGCCGGTCTTCCGGGTCGCGCGGAATCTGCCAGCCCGGCACCCGCACGATGTCGGCCTCAGGCTGCACAGCGGGGTATTGCGGCACCACCAGCACGCTGGCATGGCCTGCCCTGTCCAGCGCCTGCCGCAAAGTCTGGATCGAGGTCGACACACCATTGACGCGCGGAAAATACACGTCGGACACCATCAGGATACGCACGGCACACTCCAGGCAAACGAAGCCTGCGTTGTATGACGCGGCGGTTACAGGATGATGACTGCGCTCAAAGATCGATGCCGGGCTGCGCCTTCACGCCGGCGCGGAACGCATGCTTCTCATCGGCGATGATCGAGACGGTATCGGCCAGTTCGATCAGCGCATCCGGCGCGGCGCGGCCCGTCACCACGACATGCTGCATCGGCGGCCGTTGCGCCAGCGCGTCCAGCACGATGTCGCTGTCCAGATAGCCGTAACTCAAGAGATAGGTCAGCTCGTCCAGCACCACCAGCTGGTACGACGGATCGGCCAGCATGCGCGCCGCAATTGCCCAGCCACGCTCGGCGGTGGCGATGTCCTGTTCGCGATTCTGCGTGTCCCAAGTGAAGCCGTCGCCGGTGACGTGCCATTCGGCATGCTGGCCAAGAAACGCCTCCTCGCCGGTGTCGGTGCGGCTCTTGATGAACTGCACCACGCCGACCTTCATGCCGTGACCGAGCGCGCGCGCCACGGTGCCAAAAGCTGACGTGCTCTTGCCTTTGCCGTTGCCGGTGATGACGATGAGCAGGCCGTGTTCGTCGGTAGCCGCGGCGATGGCGGCGTCGATCAGCGCTTTCTTGCGCGCCATGCGTGCGGCGTGGCGCGGATTTTTCGATTGCTCCTGGCTTGCGTCCTTGCCGGCAGTACGTTGCGAATCAGCCATGCTTTTCCCTTTTCAATCCAGCCTCACACCAACCGGCAACACATGGGTCAGCGGAAATCGTAGCGCGCACTGACCCCGAACGTCCGCCGGTCGGCGGGATAATAGAACGTGTCCCACGCAAAGGTGGTCGTGTTGAAGCCATAGCCACCGTAGACCGCATACTGCTTGTCGGTCGCATTGAGGATCCTGGCATCCAGCCTCCAATCGCGGATCCGCCAGCTCGCCATCAGATCCAGCTTGGTGTAGCCAGCAAGGTAGCCCGCCGCGTTCGCATAATCGTCGCCGTACCGGCGCTTGCCGACATGGTGCAGCCGCGCGGAATAGGCCGCTGCCGCACTCCTGCTCCAGGTCACGCCCGCACTCGCCTGCACCTTCGGCACCAAAGGTACGGTTCGTCCTGTGTAGACGCCGGCCCGAACCTCGGCGTCCTCGAGCGTGACGCCGAGGTTTCCGCGCAGTGCGTCGGTCAGTTTGAGATTGACGCTCAGCTCGGTTCCCAGACGGCGCGTTTTGGGAACGTTCATGTTGCCACCATTGGGGTCCGAAGTGATCTCGTCCTTCAGATCCTGTTGATAGACGCTGAATCCAAGGCTGCCGAGCCCGATTTTTTGGGCCCCACCAATTTCATAGGTCGTCCCGTGCTGGGGTCGGAGGCCGAAAGCAAAGACGGGGTCATAGGTGAGCGGATCCAGCCCATAGAGTTCATCGGTATTGGGAAAGCGGTAGGACGTTCCGACTCTGCCATAGACCTTCCAGTCGTCGGCACGATAGCTCAGGCCGGCCTCGTAGGCCTCGCGCGTATCGACGGACTGGCCGGACATCGCAGCCTGCGGCCCACCCCAGTAGGTCGTGTACGCCGACTGGCTCGCGGACTGCTCCAGCCGCTGGGACCGCACGCCAAGCGTCAGCGCCAGGCGCACGCTCAGATCCGTGATGTTCTGCGCATACACGGCATTGCTCGTCTGGGTGGCGGCCTGGGTGTAGGCCTGATGCCCGGTCGGCGAGGTCAGGCTGTCGGTCGTGCCGCGGTAGGAGTCGAATCCCACCGTGGCCTGGTTGCGCAAGCCGCCGAGCCAATGTCTGAGCCTGAGCTTGGGGCTGAACGACACGAAGTCGCGCGAGAGGTCGCGGGTTTGTTCGACCGGATTGGTCGGGTCGCTGTACCCGCTGCGTTCATCACGCGACAAAACCAGATCCGCGTCGAGCCTGACATCGGGCGAGAGATCGATTTCGAAGCCGGGGCGAATCCGGAAACCCTTGCGGTCCGAGCTGTCGTGCGGGTGGCGCGATTGGGTCGGATCAGCCACATAGTCCGCGCGCCACAGGCCGCCAGGCTGGCCCAGATTTTCCTGGAAGGCGGCAAGCTCGACGAAGGCGCGCTTGCCTGTCTCGTTCAGGAAATTGACGCGTCCGCCCAGCGAATAGCGCGCCTGATTGCTGTTGGTTCGCCAGCCATCGCTCGCGCCGTACTGGAAATAGAGGCTCCCATCCACCGACCCGGCAGCTGCGCCGGTTTGCATGCTGAGCTCGCGCAGGCCGTGGCTGCCGACGCCTGCGCTGACATAGTGGGTGTCAGCTGACTTCTTGGTGATGATGTTGATGACGCCACCGGTGGCGCGATCACCGTATAAAACCGTTCCGCTGCCTGGCATGATCTCGATGCGTTCGATGCTCGACAGCGGGATCAGCGACCAGTCGATCGACCCCGAATCGATCGGGTTCAGCCGCTGGCCGTTGAGCAGAACCAGCGTGTTGCTGGTCGTCGTGCCGCCGCTCCCCGAACCGCGCAGACTGACCGAGGAATCAATACCGAGCGCGCCGTAAAGCGGCGTCACCATGGTTCCCTCGGTCCCTGCCAGAAGATCGGGGACGCTGGTAGCGGGTGTCCGCTCGATATCCTGCCGCGTAATCACAATGAGATTACCGGGCGCGGGCGGAGCGGGCTCTGCGAAGCGAGTGGGCGTCACGACAACGGTGTCGCCAACGAATTCCGGCAGGGGTTCCGCCTGGGCGGACGCAATGAAAGCAACGCCCAGGGCGAGCGCGAGTCGGGTTTGACGCATGATGAGTTTCCGGTTGGGGCGCCCGGTTCCCCGCAGGCGCATTGCACGATCCGCTGTCATCAACCGACAGGGCTCAGGCCGGTATCCGGGCTCGCGCATGCGGCGTTTCGCCTTCCCATCTTGCGACAGTGGCTGTGTGAAACGCCGTACAACAACGCTTACCGTTGCGGGGGCAGCACAGGCTTGGCAGTCGAACTGCACACCTGTTTCCCGTTTATCCTCGGCAGCGGAAAGCTGCGTCGGCACCTGAAGCCGCGCATTATATAACTGCGATTGACCGTGCGCGAAGCGCACCCTATAGTCGCGGCCATGCATGCTGAACTCGAAACGCTCGAAGCCAAAATCCGCCAGGTGGCCGACCTGTGCCACACGCTGCGGCGCGACAATATTGCGCTGCGTCAGCAATTGCTCACCACGCAGCAAGAGAACAAACAGTTGACCACCCGACTGGACGCGGCAAAAACCCGGCTGCAAACCTTGCTCCAAACCTTGCCGGAGGACAACTGATGGCTGGCCCACGCTCGATTGACATTCATATTCTGGGCCGTTCTTTCAAGGTGGCATGTTCGCGCGAGGAAGAATCGGCACTGATCGCGGCAGCCGACTATCTGGACGAAAAAATGCGCGAGATCCGCGACAGCAGCAAGGTGATCGGCGCCGAGCGCATCGCCATCATGGCGGGACTCAACCTGGCACACGACCTGTTGACGCACGGCGGCGGCGGGTTAATGGAAGAAGCACGCACCCGGCTGAACCATTGCAACGCACTTCTTGATTCAGCACTGGAAGATCAGGACAAACTCTTCTAAACTGGCGTTGCTCCCTGCGGTGTTCGAGAAGGGCTGCAATTTCTCTGAACCAATGCATACGTGCAAGGCTGCGATCTATTCCGGTGCGGGTGTGCGCGTGACACGTTTCATGTGCCCAAAGCGCCTTTGATTGCGGCCGTCTTGGACCCCGGTTCAAGAGTCTGCGGCTCATCACGGCACAGGCGGGGAGCCTTTCTTTTTTCCTGATGAACAAATCCACCCTCAGACGCCAGCTCAAGGCCGCGCGCAACGCGCTTAATCCGCCTGCGCGCCGCCAGGCCGCGCGCGCCTCGCTGCGGCTGGCCCTGCGCCACGGCTTGCTGCTGCGCGCCAAGCGCATCGGCGTGTATTTGCCGCATGGCGGCGAGTTCGACGCACGCCTGCTGATGACCCAGATCCAGCTGATGCGGCGCGAATGTTATGCCCCGGTGTTGCCGCAGCGCGGCCGCCTGCTACGGTTCGCCCGGATTGAGCGCAACACGCCAATGACACGCAATCGCTACGGCATCGCCGAGCCCGTCGATACGCGGCCGCTGCGCGCGCGCCAGCTCGACCTGCTGCTGCTGCCGCTGGTCGGGTTTGATCATCAGGGTTTTCGCCTGGGGATGGGCGGCGGATTTTACGACGCCACGCTGGCGTTCATGCGCCACCGGCGCAGCTGGCGCAAACCGCGTCTGGTGGGCATTGCCTACGAATGCCAGCGCGTTGAATCGCTGCCGCATGACCCGTGGGACATGCCGCTCGACGCGGTGCTGACCGAGCGCAAGCTATACCGGTTTCGATCACGCGAAGCGCTGTAAGCAAACTCCCGAATTGCACTGCATTAATAGCGCCATCGACATTACTTATTGGCTGCCTCACCCCCCGCAGCGGAAAATCACGCGACTCAATCCACGGAGAACTCCTCATGGCCACACGCGACACCCTTAGCCCCAAAGAATCCCAATGCAGCAGCGGTGCCGATTATGCGGCGCTCGCGCTGGAAGCGCTGCAGGAGCCAGCCGATGCGGCTTATGCCAAGGAACTGATGGACCGCGAAGCGGATGGCTGCCAGTTCACCAAGGACCTGGCGGCCTGCGCCATCGTCTACCAGGCATTAGGCGAGCAAAGCCGCGCCGAGGAGCTGCTGCAGACCGCAGAAGACTATTGCATGTCGGGCGAGGAACAGGTGGCGCTGGCCGAGGCCAAGTTCAAGGTGCTGGGCGACAAGGCCGCAGCGATCGGCGCCTATGAAAAGGCGCTGAAGGAAACCAGCAACCTCGACCCGCTGATCGAGCTGGCGAAAAACGTCATGAGCGTGATCGCCGATAGCGCGTTCGCGAAGAAGGTGCTGGAAAAGGCCGAGGCGAAAATCGCGCGCGCGGTGGAATACAGCAAGCTGGCTGCCGCCGCAGCCGACTATGTGCTGGACAAGGATTACGCAGCAGCGATTTTCAGCAAGGCGGCCGACAAACTGACCAGCGTGCCCGACCTGCTGGCACTGGCGGGCGAGGTCACCAAAACCTTGGGCGATCCGCAAAAAGCCAAGGCGCTGTACGAACGCGCGCTCACCGGCGCGACCGACTTCGCCGCTGCCAAAACGCTGATTGAATCGGCCAAGCAGACCGGCGACACCGTATTCATGCAGGCGGCGTTGAAGAAGGCCGGTGACCTGGCCAGCGCCACCGGCGAATACATCGATCTGGCCGAAGGACTGGCGGGCGTAGGCGACAAGCCGGGCGCAGCGGCCTTGCTGGACAAGGCCGAAGAGGCCGTGGCCGGGCTGGATGAAATGCAGAAGCTGGTGACTGCCGTGGAAGCGCATCTGGCCGACGATGCCGAGCGGCTGGCCCGGGTAAAGACCAAGCTGGAAAAGCGCCAGGCCAATCACACGCGCTACATGGAATTCCAGCAACTGGAAAAAGAGGCCGTCAGCGTCAAGCAATTCCTCGCGCTGGCCGAACGCGTGCGGCTGGAACTGGAAGACCCCTTCTATTCCGCCAAGCTGATCGAATCCGCCGAGGCCCTGCTCGACGGCACCGGCTACCAGTTCTCGCGCTACAAGCCGATTCTGGTGGCCGTCGACAAGAATCTCGACGACATCGAGTGGCTCGGACGCCTGCTCGACCGCGCAGCAGAAAACGCCACTGACTCCATCTCGTTCCGCGACCTGGCAGTGACCGCTGCCACCCTGAAGCATCGCGAACTTGGCGTCTCCAAGGCGCGTGCCTACCTGGCGGCACGCGAAGCCGCGCTGGCTGCCGATGCCCACGCCGGCGTCTACGACACCGCCAAACTCGCAGAAGCCAGCTTTGCCGCCACCCAGGATGCCGCCGAAGCCGACCGCCTGCTCGAAGCCGCACGCGCCCAGGCCAAGGACCACTATGCGCTGCTGCACATCGGCCGCCTGTATGCCTCGATGGGAAACGCCGCCAAGGCCGACGAACTGTTCACCGCCGCCGCCGCCACGTGCAGCAATGGCGACGCCTGCATCCAGTTCATCGATCGCCTGAAAGGCTTTGCCCTGCCCGCCGACCTGTTGAAAAAGTGGTATGCCGAGTGCGGCGGACACATGAAAGCGCCCGCCGACAAGCTGCGCTGGGCGGAAGGCATCGCCGATGCGCTCAACGACAAAACCTGGGCGACCGAAGCCTATAACCAGCTTGCCGGGCAGTTCACCGGAAACGATGCGGCACGCTTTGAACTCAGCCGCCGCTCGCGCGCCGACCTCAATTATTTTGGTGCCGCCCGCCGCCATTAACCGCGCTGGCAATACCCCTGAAAACAGCCCGGTTGAACGGGCTGTTTTTATTTGTACACTGCAGGAAGCAAGCACTTTCTGGAGCCGTCCATGGTCGAAAACCTGTCTGCCCTCATCGACACCGTACAGAAGAACTGCATGATCGCCGATGCCCGCCACGCGCGTGACATGACGATCTGCACCTTCCTGCTGGAAATGCGCGAGTTCTACCGCTGGGAAATGGAAATCCCCTACGGTGCGCGCCTGCCCAAGGACGAGCTTGGCGACTGGCTCACCGCGCGTGAAAGCCTGTGGGACACCGTGGAAGAAGAAACCTTCGCCCCGCTTCCGGTGAGCGGCGGCATCGACCCGTTTGACGCAGACGACGTCAACCGCGCCCTGGTTCCGTACGGGCTGGTCTACAGCAGCGGGTTGGGGCATTTCCGCAAACCCCATTTCGTGCTGGCCGAGCTCAAGCGTGCCGAGGTACGCGAAGGCGTGAAAGTCTATGTTGCAGGATGCGAATACGCGCGCGACCTGATCGCCCCCCCCGCCGCCATGCGCGACGGTGCCATTTTCCTGCGCATGGACGCGGTGCGGCGCCTGCTGTGGAACAAGTTCGAGGAATGGCAATGGAAGGAAAAGGACACCGCGCTCGGCCGCGCTTTTGCCCACTATGACTTCGAGCGGGATATCGAGCGCGGCCTCGACCGCATGGCCGAGGCCGAAAGCGAGGCCATGATCCTGCACGAAGTAGGCGAGGCGCGCGCCGAGAAACTGCTTGGCGCGGACTGGAGCAGCATGCTTGGCCAGCTCGACTCAAAACACGCCGAATTACTGGCGCGCGCCGTACGCGACCATCTGGCCGACTGCCTGGTCACGCTGCCGACGCTGCTCGAACGTGAGGCCCATGGCTCGCTGCATTTTTATCTGGCAAACCTGTCCGGGCTGCGGCGCGCCCTGTTCCCAGCCTTGACACGAGCCTACGACCACTGGATTGCCAGCCGCGACACCAGCCAGCTCAACCGCACGGTCGATGCAGCGGCCGCGCACTGGCTGGAAGCCGCACGGCACCTGACTGCAACCTTTCAGCGTGACCCCGCGCACGGCGACGCGAACATCAACGCTATTGCGGGTGGCGACCTGGCCAACCTGAAACGGTAGGGGTGCCCCCAATGAAAAAACGCCGCTCAATAAGCGGCGTTTTTTCATTGGGGGTACCCATGGCCGGAGTCGCTATTGAGACGGCACAGAAAAATTTGAAACCGTATTGGTTTGCAAGGGCTTTCGAGGCAGACAGGTTCATTGTGCCGTCTCAATAGGGCGCTGTTTTAATTGATTATTGCTTCGGCCTGTTCACCTTCTCGACCTTGCATCATTGAATCGGATTCCTGGCCACTTCAAGCCTCATCTGGCCGAATCAATCGTGCCTAAAACGGTGTTCCCTGTTCACGCTCAGCAACAAAGCGCGCAACAAATGCCCCCTCATAGCCTGCTGGCAGCGGAATACGGACGCGATGGCCGCTACCTGGTGCAACGCTGACCGGGGTGCCGTCGCGCCCCTGCATGCTTGCGATCGTCAGTTCCTGATTGCCCTTGGGATGGATGAGCTCGATGCGGTCGCCGACCGAAAACCTGTTCTTCACCTCAATGTCAGCCAGACCGGCTGCGTCATACGCCAGGACATCACCGACATACAGACTGCGGTCGGATTCGGAGTGGCTTTTCAGGTAGCTCTGGTATTCGCGATCCGGGTGGCGTTCGTAAAAGCCACCGGTATAGCCGCGGTTGGCCAGGCCGTCGAGCTCGCGCAGCAGGGCCGGGTCGAGCGGGCGGCCGGCGAAGGCGTCGTCGATGGCCTGGCGGTAGCTCTGGCAGGTGCGCGCCACATAGTAAGGCGACTTGGTACGACCTTCGATCTTGAGCGAATCGATGCCGATTTCGGTCAGCCGCTGCACGTGTTCGATGGCGCGCAGATCTTTCGAGTTGAGGATGTAGGTGCCGTGCTCGTCTTCCTCGATGGGCAGGTAGCTGCCGGGACGTTCCTTCTCTTCCAGCAAATACACGTCGCCATCCGGCGCAACGGTAGCGGGCTTGGCATCATATTCCCAGCGGCAGGAGTTGGTGCAGGCGCCCTGGTTGGGGTCGCGGTGGTTGAAATAACCGGAGAGCAGGCAGCGGCCGGAATAGGCGATGCACAACGCGCCATGGACGAAAACCTCCAGTTCCATGTCCGGACATTCCTGGCGGATCTCGGCGACCTGGTCGAGCGAGAGTTCGCGCGACAGGATGACACGGCTGATGCCGAGCTTTTTCCAGAACCGCACCGCCGCGTAGTTGATGGTATTGGCCTGGACTGACAGGTGAATGGGCATCTCGGGCCAGGTTTCGCGCACCATGTCGATCAGGCCCGGGTCGGCCATGATCAGCGCATCGGGTTTGAGGGCGACCACCGGCGCCATGTCGGCCAGGTAGGTTTTCAGCTTGCTGTTGTGCGGGAAGATGTTGCTGACGACATAGAACAGCTTGCCCCGGCTGTGCGCGTATTCGATGCCCGTGCCCAGCGCGACTTCGTCACGGAAACTGTTGTTGCGGACACGCAGGCTGTAGCGCGGCTGGCCGGCATACACCGCATCGGCACCAAAGGCGAGTGCGGTTTCGAGCATGGTTTGCGAACCGGCGGGGGCCAGCAATTCGGGTTGACGTATCACGGCGGAGTGCCTCAAGTGGAATGACCGGGTATAGATGAACGCGGATCGCAAGCCAGGATGAAGGCCAGCCGCCTCCACGCCGCTGTCTCTGCCTTGCAGCCTCTGCTGTACAGGCGAAAAGCACGATTTCACCGAACGCCCCAAACAAAACGCCGCTCATTGAGCGGCGTTTTTTACAACTGGTGCCGATGGCCGGAATCGAACTGGCGACCTTCGCATTACGAATGCGCTGCTCTACCAACTGAGCTACATCGGCGAAAAACAGCGCGCATTATACACGTGGAATGGCTCAGGCTTGAGCCGCCTGCAGCCCGGCCTCAAGCCGCGCCACCACCTTGTCCTGGCCAATCAGTTCCAGCGTGGCGTCGATGGCTGGCGTTTGCGGCTCGCCGGTCACCAATACGCGCACCGGCATCGCCAGCTTGGGCATTTTGAGACCGTGGGCGGCCAGCGTCTCCTTGAACGCGGTGCTGATGGCGCTGCGCTCCCAGCTCAACGCCTTGAAGCGCTCAACCAGTTCAATGAGCGCAGGCACCACTTCGGCAGTGACATGCAGCGCCAGCAGTTCGGCGGAGGGATGCAGGGTGCGGTAGAACAGCGTGGCGGCGTCAGCGAGTTCCTCGATCGTCGCAGCGCGCTCCTTGACCAGCGCACACACCAATGAAAGATCGGGACCGTCATCGGGGTTGGCACCGTTGCGCACCAGGAAGGGGCGGGTGAGGCCGGCCAGCCGCGTGTCATCGGCGGCCTTGATGTAGTGCTGATTAAGCCAGCGCAATTTTTCGGTGTTGAACTGTCCTGCCGACGACGTGATGTGGTCGAGGTCAAACCACTGCACGAACTGCTCGCGGTTAAAAATCTCGGCGTCGCCGTGCGACCAGCCGAGCCGCGCCAGGTAGTTGATGACCGCTTCCGGCAGATAGCCTTCGTCTGAATACTGCATCACCGACACCGCGCCGTGGCGCTTCGACAGCTTGGTACCATCGTCGCCGAGGATCATCGACAGGTGGGCGTATTGCGGCACCGTTGCGCCGAGCGCCTTCAGGATGTTGATCTGGCGCGGGGTGTTGTTGACGTGATCGTCGCCGCGGATGACGTGGCTGATCTGCATGTCCCAGTCGTCCACCACCACGCAGAAGTTGTAGGTGGGCGTGCCGTCGCCGCGCGCGATGATGAGGTCGTCGAGTTCGGCGTTGGCGAATTCGATGACGCCCTTGACCATATCTTTCCACGCCACCGTGCCCTCGGTGGGATTCTTGAAGCGCACCACCGGTTGCACACCGGAAGGGGGAACCGGCAGCGTCTTGCCGGGTTCGGGGCGCCAGCGGCCATCGTAGCGGGGTTTGTCGCCACGCACGCGCTGCGCCTCGCGCATTTCATCGAGTTCTTCCGGGCTGCAGTAGCACAGATAGGCCTGGCCGTTGGCCAGCATCTGCTCGATCACTTCCTTGTAGCGATACAGGCGCTTGGTCTGGTAGAACGGGCCTTCGTCGTGGTTCAGCTCCAGCCAGGCCATGCCGTCGAGAATCGCCTGCACCGCCTCGGGGGTGGAGCGCGCGATGTCGGTATCCTCGATGCGCAGGATGAACTGGCCGCCATGATGACGCGCAAATGCCCATGAAAACAGCGCGGTACGGGCGCCGCCGATGTGCAGAAAACCGGTGGGGGAAGGGGCAAATCGGGTGCGGATCATGGCGGCAAACGAAGCAAAAGCCCGCTATTTTACCGGATCGCCTCCGGCAAAATTGCCTTGCCTGCCGGGTTATGGTTTAATTCGCGCCGCTTCGGGGCAGTTAGCTCAGCGGTAGAGCATCGCCTTCACACGGCGGGGGTCACAGGTTCAAACCCTGTACTGCCCACCACCCGAACGCCTCCTGTCTGGCAGGTACAAGTCCAGACACCCCGCTTCCACCAATCGTTGCGGGTTTTATACCCGATCATCCGATCACGATTCTTCTGCCCCGATTGGTGTTGCCGCCGCTTTTTATTCAAGCACCCCGCGCAACAGGCCGTCGCAGGACACACACATGACTACTGAAATAAACACTGCCAGCCCGGCTTTTGTCGAGCTCGGCCTGGCCGAACCCATTTTGCGTGCCATTCATGACGCCGGCTACACCTCGCCAACCCCGATCCAGGCGCAGGCGATCCCGCAAGTGCTGGCCGGCGGTGATCTGCTCGCCGCGGCGCAAACCGGCACCGGCAAGACTGCCGGCTTTACCCTGCCGATCCTGCATCATCTGGCGACGCGCGCGGCGCAGGCACCGAAGCCGGGCCGTCCGCGCTGCCTGATTCTGGTGCCGACGCGCGAACTCGCCGCGCAGGTAGAAGAATCGGTCAAGACTTACGGAAAATACCTGTCGCTCACCTCGATGGTGATGTTCGGCGGAGTCAACATCAATCCGCAGTTCAAGGCGCTGAAATCGCGCGTCGACATTCTGGTCGCCACACCGGGCCGCCTGCTCGATCACATGGGGCAAAAAACAGTGGACTTGTCCGGCATCGAAATCCTGGTGCTCGACGAAGCCGACCGCATGCTCGACATGGGTTTCATCCGCGACATCAAGAAAGTGCTCGCCGTGGTACCGAAACAGCGTCAGACCCTGCTGTTCTCGGCGACCTTTTCCGACGAAATCCGCACCCTCGCCAACGGTCTGCTGAACAACCCGAAAAGCATTGAAGTCGCGCGCCGCAACACCACGGTCGAGGTGATCGAGCAGTCGATGCACCGCGTGCCGCAGGCGCACAAGCGCGATTTGCTGGCGCACCTGATCAGGCACCACGACTGGCAGCAGGTGCTGGTCTTCACCCGCACCAAGCACGGCGCCAACAAGCTGGCCGAAAAACTGATCAAGGACGGCATCACCGCCGCCGCGATCCACGGCAACAAGAGCCAGTCGGCACGTACCAAAGCGCTGGCCAGCTTCAAGGACGGCAGCGTGCGCGTGCTGGTGGCAACTGACATCGCCGCGCGCGGCATCGACATCGACCAGCTGCCGCAGGTGGTGAATTTTGAGTTGCCCAACGTGGCGGAAGACTACGTCCATCGCATCGGCCGCACTGGCCGCGCCGGCAGCACCGGCTCGGCGCTGTCGCTGGTGGACGACGAGGAAATGAGCTACCTGCGCGATATCGAGAAACTGATCAAGCGTTCCATCGTACGGGTCGAAATCGAGCCCGGCTTCATCGCGCCCGCCAAGGCCGACCTGATGTCGGATGAACGTCCGCCGCGCCCGCCGCAGGGACGCGGTGCTCCGCGCCAGGGACAACCAGGCGGCCGCAATGCTTCCGGGCGTGCGCCGCAAGGCAAACCCGCTGCAGGTGGCGGCCAACCCGCCGCCAACCGCGCCGTACCCAAGCCATCCGGCACGACACCGTCAAACCAGCCCCGCAAACCGCGTCCGCAAGCTGCCCTGTTTTCGTCAAAACCTGGAACGCGCGGGCACTGAGAGTGAGCGGAAAGGGGTGAGCTGTAAGCGGTAGCAGTAATCCGCTCACTGCTTGCTGCCCACCATTCACCCACCCTCCATCCCGGCGAGGCTTTAAAATTCACGCCATGGAGACGCTGCCCAGCTACGACGAACTGCCCTACGACAGCCTGCCGCTGCCGGAAACCCAGCCGGATTTTCTAGCCGCAGTGGCGCGGCTGCATGGCTTCGACACGCCCGATCCTGCGCACGCGCGCATTCTCGAACTCGGCTGTGCGCAAGGTGGCAATCTCATCCCGCTGGCGTGGCACTGGCCCCACGCCCAATGTGTGGGAGTGGAGCTGTCACGGGTGCAGGCGGAAGCCGGTGCCGCGTTCATCCAGCGCTTGGGCCTGCCCAATGTGCGGATCGTGCATGGTGATCTGGCGGCGTTGCCGGACGATCTCGGCAACTTCGATTACATCATTGCTCACGGCGTGTTTTCCTGGGTGCCGCCAACGGTGCAGCAAGCGCTGCTCGACGTGTGCCGCCGCCACCTGTCACCGCAGGGCTTGGCCTACGTCAGCTTCAACGTGACTGCGGGCTGGGAGGCCCTGCAGCCGCTGCGCGACGCGCTGCTGGCGCGCAGTGCCAGCGAGTCTTCCGCACCCCAGCGCTATGCCACCGCGCGCCGCGTGCTGGATGAATTGTCCGCGGAATGGACTGATCCCGTGCTGCTAAAGGAAATCGCCTATCTGCAGACCGCAGCGCCGTCGTACCTGTTTCACGAATATCTGGCCGACCACAACGCGCCAATGTCGTTTGGCGAATTCTCTGCGCAACTCGATGTCCACGGCCTGCGCTATGTCGGCGAAGCCGGACCGCGCCGCGCCGTGGTCGAACTGGAAGACGCCCGCGGGCTGATTCCCGAAAGCATGGCCGGACGCTGGCTGGATGCGGAGAAGGCACTGGACGACGCGCTCGGCACCCGTTTTCGGCGCGCGCTCATTGCGCGCGGCAACGCTCCCAGCGCGCAGCCTCCCAAAGCAGAGATGTTAAGCGAACTGGCTTTTTATGCCGATCTCGCCTGCGATGAAGAACTCGACTTGCAGCATGACAACGAGCAAAGTTTCGTCAATCCAACCGGCAACACGTTCGTGGTTGCGGATGCGCTGGTCAAGGCCGCCATGATTGCGCTGTCGTCGGCGTATCCGCAGGCATTGCGTTATGCCGACTTGATCGCCGCCATCCACGCGATACGCCGGGAATTCGGCGTGACGGGCGTGGTCGATGCAGCGCGCTTCAAGCTCGCCTGGTTCGCCCTGGTATCGACACACAGCGTGATGCCGACCTTGCCCGGCCATGCAGCGCTTGCAATCGCCGGCGAACCCGGCAGCCCCCCCCACGCGCATGCCCTGGCCCGTCTGCAGGCAGCCACACCCGGCTGGGTAGTCAGCGGAGTACGACACGTGGCCATCGACCTGGATGCGGCCGCGCGCGTGCTGCTGCAGAGGATGGATGGCAGCCGTAACCAGGCCATGCTGGTGCGGGAGATGCAGGCGTATCTGGCCGAAGCGGGCATCGCACGCTCGCCTGAGCAACTGGCGCAGCGCGTCGATCAGCAACTGTGGCAGTTGGTGCGGCAGGGCGTATGCATTGATTTCTGAGTAAAAACGCCAACCCGGTCAGCAGTAACCCTCAGTTTGCATGGCAACCGAGCTTCGGTTGCCATGCGTCTTGGTGACACGGCCTGATCGCTTCGTAATGCCCGCTAGCCGGTCTTGCCAGACATTGGCCCCCCTCTCAACAAGGGACATTCCTCAAGCCCCCATCTTCTTCGCGCTTTCTGACATTCATGGTCTATACAGAGTGGATAGCGCTGTTTCCTGCGCTACTCAGCGCTCCACCATCCGGCTGGAGCAGCACCGTCTACCCCAAGGAGTCAGCCATGGACATCGCAAACCAAGGTTCCATCGTTCACAATTCCAATGTCTCAAACTATATTGCCACTGACCCATTGGCACGCGACCAGACGCAAAGCAGTCGCCTGCATGAGCCAGCGCAAATCCTCAGTAGCACCGACCCGATCACCGGGCGGGAGATTAATGATCTTACGGGTCATCCTTACATCATCGATGGCAACGTCACGATGTACTTCGAGACCGAGGCCACACGGCAGGAGTTCATGGATATGCCGATAGATCACCCTTTCCACTTGGTGGATAACCCCATCGACGAAGGCTACGACGAGGGCTAAGTAAGCACGCCGCCAATCCGGCTTGGAGCAGTTCTGGCCCACTTTCAGACAGTCACCACGTCGATCCGGACATTTACTTGAGGGCTCGGCACGTCAGCCATTCGCGCCTTCAACGATGTGATGCGGACCTTGTTCCGTCCTGCCCCGGATGCCTGCCAAGCCAATAAAAAAACGGGCAATCAATGCCCGTTTTTTATTGCTGCGTGCTGCCTCGCTTATGCCGGCTGGATGACGTCCTGCCCCAGTTGCTCAGCGATATGTTCGAGCAGCAGATGCTCCTGATACGGCTTGCCAAGATAGACATTCACCCCGATGTCCATCGCCAGGTTGCGGTGCTTATCTGCGGTGCGCGAAGTGATCATGATGATCGGCACCGACTTCAAGCGTTCATCTGCACGCATCACGCGTGCCAGTTCGAAACCATCCATGCGCGGCATTTCAACGTCGAGCAGCACAATGTCGGGAATCAGGTCACGCATTTTTTCCAGCGCATCGACGCCGTCCTTGGCACTGTCCACGCGGAAACCTTCACGCGTCAGCAGGCGCGTGGTGATTTTCCGCACAGTAAGCGAGTCATCGACCACCAATACCATCGGCGGTTGTGCAATCGCAGCCACGCTGGCCGCCACGGCGGGCGCGGCGCGTTCGACTGCGCTACGCGGCATGCTGGCCCAGCGCAAGGCGAGTGGAACGGGGTTGAGAATCAGCACCACGCGGCCATCGCCACGCACCGTGGCGCCGGCCACGCCGGTAATCCGCGCCATTTGCGGGCCGATGTTCTTGACCACGATTTCGCGCGTGCCTTCGATGGTGTCGACCAGCACGGCAGCCTGGCTGGTACCACTGGCAAGCAGCACCACCGGGTTGTAACGCAGCACTTCATGTACCGCGTCGGTTTCGCCCAGCAAATGCGGCAGGTAGGACAGCGGATACTTGCCGCCACGCCAGCTGATCTCCCCGGCCGCCATCGCTTCTTCAAGTTCGTGCGGCTTGAGTTCCAGCACCTGCCGCACCAGCGGTGCGGGCAGGGCAAAGTCGCGTTTGCCCGCCTGGACCATCACCGCCTGCGTCATCGCCAGCGTCAGCGGCAGGAATATATTGAAGCTGGTGCCGACACCCGCTTCCGAACTGATGTCGATGCGTCCACCCAGGGCCGAGATTTCGCTTTTGACGACGTCCATGCCAACGCCTCGCCCGGCAACCTGGGTGACGGTATCAGCGGTGGAGAAACCGGCAGTGAAGATCATCTGTGCCAGCAAAGTTTCAGTCGGCTCGACACCCGGCAGCAGCAAGCCCTTGGCCTCGGCTTTTTCGCGGATGCGGGCAAAATCGAGACCGCCGCCATCGTCTTTCACGGTAAGCAGCATTTCATTGCCGGACTGGCGCGCAGTCAGCACGATCTCGCCGAACTCGGCCTTGCCTGCGGCGTGGCGTATCTCTGGCGTTTCAATGCCATGCGCCAGCGCATTGCGCAGCAGGTGTTCGAGCGGCGCAGTGACTTTTTCCAGCACCGAGCGGTCGATTTCCAGTTCGCCGCCCTGGATGTCGAGCTGGGCGCGCTTGTCGACGTCGCGTGCGGTCTGCCGCACGGTACGGTACAGACGTTCGGCCACCGAATATAAAGGCACCATCCGTACACGCAGCAGATCCTGTTGCAGTTCGCGATTGAGGCGGGTTTGCTGAATCAGCGCGGCATCGGCCTCGCCGAGGCGAGCCAGCAAAATATGCTGTACGGTGGAAATGTCGTTCACGCTCTCCGCCAGGAAGCGCGTGACTTCCTGGAAACGGGTGAAGCGGTCAAACTCCAGCGGATCGAATCCTTCAGTTTCGCCTTGTGTGTGGAAAGTCGCCTGCATCTGCGATTCGGCCTGGATTTCGACTTCGCGAATGTGACCGCGCAGGCGCACCAGCGCGTCGGACAATTCACCAACGTGGCGTTTGAACGCGAACACTTCACTTTCAATCCGCGAACGTGCAATCGCCACTTCGCCCGCCTGGTTGACCAGGCGATCGATCCAGTCCGCGCGCACCCGCAAGGTCAGCGCGTTGCTGTCGCGCGTAACCGGTTGCGCGATCGCGAGCGGGTCGGCCTGGTGTGTACTGGCTGCCGCGATGCCTTCAGCCGTCGCAAATACCGGCTCGATGGGTTCAGCCAGCGGCGCGGCAACTTCTTCATTCAGCGGTGTCAGCTCACCGCGTTTCAGGCGCTCTACGGCTTCGGCCAAACGGTCAGCCTGCGCCTCGAGTGTTTCGAATACCTCGTTGCTCGGGTTCAGATGGCCTTCGCTCACCGCAATCACGCGCGATTCCATCACGTGGGTCAGTTCACCCAGACGCATCGCGCCCACCATGCGCGCGCTGCCCTTGATGGTGTGCAGATTGCGCTGCAATGCATTGCGCGCAGCAGAATCGCCCGGCGCGGCGCGCCATGCACGCAATTGCGCGCTGGTTTCCGGCACCAGGCTTTCGGCTTCCTCAAGGAAGATCGGCAATAACTGCTCGTCCAGTTCGTCATTAACTTCGCGCCGCTCAAACACAGGCGCGGGCGCGGCCAGCTTGAGATCGGGAACCAATGCGCTGACGTCCATCACGCCAGCGATCGCCTCTGGCGGCACGGCAGCTGCGACCGGAACGTCTGACGCTTGCGCGGCCTCGGCAACCTCCCTGGTGATCGCTGCAGCAACCGCATCGAAGGCAGCGGCCGGTGCGGGTGCCATCTCGCCACTGGCAGCTTCCGGCATCACCTGCTCGTCTTCGAGTTCACCGAGCACGGCAATCAGATCACCGGCGGACTCGGGTAGTTCATGGTTTTCAATGGAAGCAAACATCTCATGCAGACGCGCAACCGTGTCTTGCACCAGAGACAGATGCGCCACCGGCAGCGGTGCATGCACAAAGCGGTTCCAGTACAGCTCAAGTGCGTGGGAAAGTTCGGCCAGGGGAGCGATGCCGGCGGTGCCGGCAATGCCTCCCAGCGTGTGGATCGCACGCCGCGCATGTTCGCTGACGGCGCTGTTGGCGATGTCGGCATGACGCTCGGCTTCGCTCTGCAGCATTTCCAGGCGCTGCCGTGCTTCGGCCATGAATACCTCGTGCAGGCCGCTGGAAATGCAGACCGATCCAATACAGATTTCGTCGATCGGCTGCGCGGCAGCGGGTTCATCCGCTGCCGCCTCAGGTGCAACCGGTGCGACCGCGTATTCAATGACCGCCCCCACGTCGAGCAGCGGGACAGACGGAGTGAACGCCTCGACGGCAACAGGCTCAGGCAACGCGGCCTCAACCGGCGGCGAAGCCACCTCGATTAACGCCGCGAAGACCACCTGCGTCTCGACGCTTTCGGTTCCATTCGATGCGGCTGCCCATTCCGGCTCAGGCGCTGCGTCATACTCGACCGCAGGCTCATCCGCCAACTCAAGCGGTTCGATCCAGTCCATTTCGGTATCGGCAGGCTGTGCGACGGCAGACTCGGATTCAGATTCGGCAGCGGGTACCACCGTTGCAGTCACAACCGGCACTTCGGTCTCGGCTTCCGCCAGGCTTTCCGCTTCCGGACTTTCCGGTTGCACAACCGGCGCAACAGCCATCACCGGCACCTCATCCAGCGCATCGCCCCGCGCCACACGCTCCAGTGCTGCCAGCAAGGCCGGCACCGGCAGGGCGACGGACTGATTAGCCTGCAGGGCATCAACCCAATCCTGAAACACGTCGCGCGAACGCCCCAACAGGCGCAGCAAATCACTGTTGGCCGATTTTTTCTCGGCCAGCCAGCCATTCATCAGCTGTTCAAAACGCCAGCCGGTTTCGCCCAGTTCGTTCAGCCCGACCATGCGGCCGCTGCCCTTCAGGGTATGGAAAGCACGGCGGATCACGGTGAGCGAGGCCTGATCGTCAGGCTTGTTCTTACACACCTCACAGGCTTCGCCCAGGGTTGCCAGCACCTCGTTGGCTTCTTCCAGAAAGATTTCCACCAGTTCGGGTTCAGCATCTTCCGGCATCGATGCCAGCAGGCTGTCTTCCGCAGCGGCTTTCGGCTCGTGCAGTTCGACGACTCCAGTTGCAGCAACGCCCTCCGCAACGGATCCGGATTCAGGTTCGGGCTGGGCCAGCACGTCAAGCGTGTTGAATGCCAGCATCTCAGCTTCCATCGAAGGCAGCTCGACGGGCTCGATGCCTTCTACAGATTGATCGTCTGCAAACGCGTTTGCAGGCTCAGTCCAATCCAGCATCAACGGGGTATCGATCACGGAAATAGCGCGGGCAGGCAACGCCAGGCCAGTCATGGCCTCGATCACCGCATCGAGTTCCAGCGGCGACTCAATGGCATCGCGACTGGCATCAAGCGCGCTGCGAGTCTGGTTTTTCAGCATCGTGTCGTCGATCAAGTCGGCGTCACGGCTGAGCTCGGTCAGTGCATCAAGGAATTTTTTTTTTGTTTCGGCGTCGGCGTGATCGCGCCAATCCACATAACTCGCCTGAACGTCGGACTTTCGGGCAGGCAATCCCGACTCGACGGTTTCGCCAAGACCAGTTTCAGTCGCACTCTCGGCATCGAGCAGTCCGAAATCGATCAACACGGGGCGCAGGATGCGCCCGGCATCGGCGCGCCCGGCACAGTAGGACTCAACATAAATCCCGAGGCTGGAAAACGCATCGGCCAGACGCTGCCGGATCGCCCCATCGGGAAAGCCTTCGGTTGCAAACGGCTGCACGGTCGTTGTTGCGGCCGCCAGCAAACTCGCGGCCTCAGGCAGTTCAAGCATGGTCAGCGCGCCTTGCGCCTGTTGCGCAAGCGCCGGCAGGTCGGCCAATGCCGCACGTTCTCCTTCATCGCGGAAGAAGGCGTCCAGCGCCTCTTCCATCTGTTTCAGGTTGAGGCTGACCTCCTGCGCCATCTGCACCAGCATGTCGCGCTCAGCCTCGCGCTGATTCGCGTCAACCATCACCGCAGCCGGCATTTCACGGCCTTCGAGCAAGGCATTCAAGCGCGCCTGTTGACCCGATGCACGATCGGCAAAGTCGCCATGCAACACATCTTCATGATCAATCGCGTTCTGGACGAACAATAAGGTGGAAGCCACTTCCAGATTCATTTGTTCACGCACGTCGCCTTCGCGCTGGCTCGCCGCGGTGGCAACGGCACCCAATTCGTTCAGCAGGGCAGGCAAGCCGCTGTTTTCAAACGTCTGCGCCTGCGGCTGCATCCGCGCCAGTTGATTCTGAAACTGCTCGAGCTGATCGGACTGCCCTTCGACGTAGGCGTGCCAGTTGTCACGCGCCGCTTTCAGGCCGTTTTGCATGGCATCCAGCAAGGGGCGCATGCGCGCCAGTGCCTCGGGATCCAGCAGGCCACGGCCTGGCAAATAGCGATCCAGGCCGAGTGACGTACGGACCTCCGCTGCACGGCCATCCATGGTTTGGCTTTTGGCAACGAAGAACAGTGCATCACGCAGCAACCGTTCAGCGACCTGCGGCGAGCCTTCCATCAAACGGCGCATCTGCAGATCGACGCGCGCAAGCAACTGCTTGACATGGAAATCGGCTTCGACGCCGTGGGCAATCAGGCTGTCGACAAAGCCCACACACGCCCACCAAAAGGTTTGCGAAGCCTGTGACGGCGCAATGCGCTCGATCGCAGCCAGCGCTTCACGCATGCGCTGCAAACCCGGCCCGGCCTCGACGTTGCGCAAGAATGCCAGCAAACCGCGCTGAAACAGGGCGCGCGCGGTTTTGACTTCGGTCGCGAGCGCGTCCTGGGACAAACCGCCGCCCGACGCCTTGCCTGCCACCCGTACCTGCAAATCGGGGAAAAACAGCTCACCTTCAAATATCCGCTCGGCGCCCTGCAACTCGCGCAAGCGCTTGTATAAGGGAAACAGCGCCAGTTCACCGCTGCCACGCCCATCGGACAAATCCTTGATCCAGCGTTGCAGGCCTTCAAGCGTATTGCGCAGGGCGCGCAGCACCTCGTCGCTGGCCGGCAAGCCGGCTTCGTTGATGTCGATCAGGCACGACTCAAGCGTACCCGCTACGGTTGCCGCCCCTTCGAGGCCGACCATGCGCAAGGCCCCAGCGACCTGGTGCGCGTCATCGCGAGCCAGCCGCAGCGCATTGCTCAGATCAGCATCGCTACTGTAGGCCTGCACCCGCCCGAGGGCAGCCTGCAGGGCAGCATCGATATCCGCACGCACCCAGTTCAAAGGGCCGGTGTCATAGTCGAGTAAGGCGCTCATGATGTGTTGTTCCTGACGTTGGTTCAGCCGTCGTAATCGGTTGCTTGTTTCTATGTTGAGAACAGTCGGTCAGGCAAGCTTGAAGCCTGCGACCGAGTTCTTGAGATCGTGCGCCAGCTGTTTCATGCCGCCAATCGAGTCCGCCGTCTGCTGCGTGCCGCTACTGGTCTGCAGCGAAATCGATTTGATGTCCTGCATGGTTTCAGCCACCAGCGCAGTCGATTCAGCCTGGTTTTGCGTTGCCGAGGAAATGTCGGCAATCAGGCCGGCCAGTTTCTTCGACACGTCGCCGATCTCGGCCAGCGTCTGGCCTGCCGCGTCGGACAGCTTGGCGCCTTCGACCACGCCCTGGGTCGAGACCTCCATTGCCGCCACCGTATCGTGGGTGTCGGATTGAATGGTTTTCACAATCGCGGCAATCTGCTTGGTTGCATCGGCAGAACGTTCCGCCAGTCGCTGCACCTCTTCCGCAACCACCGAGAAGCCGCGTCCGGCTTCACCCGCAGACGCTGCCTGAATGGCTGCGTTGAGCGCCAGCACGTTGGTCTGCTCGGTAATGTCGGAAATCAGTTCGACGATTTCGCCAATTTCCTGTGACGATTCGCCCAGCCGCTTGATCCGCTTCGAGGTTTCCTGAATCTGTTCACGCAGCCCGTTCATGCTGGTGATGGCGTTGGCCACCGCCTGCTGGCCCTTTTCAGCGGCTGCCATGGATTGTTCCGCAACCCGGGCAGACTCGGCAGCGTTACCCGACACTTCTTGCACCGACTGTGCCAGCCGCACAACCGCAGTCGAGGTCGTCTCGATTTCATTCACCTGACGTTTCGACGCTTCCTGCAAAGAATCCGAAACCCCGGATGCCTGCTCGGCCGCCTGGTCCATCTGCACCGTAGCAGTATTAATACCGCGAACCAGACTGCGCAGCTCTTCCACCGTGTAGTTGATGGAGTCGGCCACGGCACCCGTGATGTCCTCTGTCACGCTGGCATTGATGGTCAGGTTCCCTTCCGCCAGTTCGCCCAGCTCATCCATCAGGCGCAGAATCGCCTCCTGGTTGCGGGCGTTTTCCTCTTCACTCTTGCGTGCGCGTGACTTGGTTTCGTTAATGTTGACCAGTCCCAGCAACACCAGCGAGGCAACCGCCAGCAAGCCAAACAAGCCGGCCAACAGATACCCCGCGCCACCAACGGTCTGGTAATCCTGCGACAATTGCTCGGTCTCATTCAGCAAGGCGTCGCTGCCGACGAACAGGTTGTTTGCTGCCAGCTTGGCCTGCAACAAGGGGGGCGTATTGCTCAGCACCGAGCCGACCGCCTCCACCATGTCGCCCATGTTGGTTCCCAAGTCTTCCATCGCCCGCATGTTGTTCTCGCTCTGGCCGAACGCACCTTCCATCAGGCCTTGCACCGTGTCACGGAACAGGGTGGTGTCTTTTTCCATCTGCAACACCACCTCTGGGTCGATCAGGTCGGCCGACAACAACAAGTTCGCGTTTTTCGGCAGACGCTGACTGAGCATGACCAGTTGGTCTGCACGCGACACTTCGCGCGCACTGGCACCCGAATCCAGAAGCTGGACCACCAGCTGTTCGGCAACCTCCTGCAAATCAAGCGATAAAGCGTTAATTTTCTTGACGCTCTGGCTGACCGAAATCAGGTTTTTTTGTTGCGACAGAATCTGCGCAACTTGCGGGCGGAAATCTTGCCACTGCTTGCTGACCTTTTCGACCGTCTCGCGCGCCGCGCCACTTGATGCGGGCACGTCCTCATCACCCTCGGTCAGATCTTTTAACGTGGTCTCGAATTCAGCCTTGCCTTCGCTGAGTTTCTTGAACGCACCGACGTTACCCAGAACAGATTGCTGTGCAGTCAATGGCAACCGTTGCGACAACACTTTCAGCGCACCGGCACGGGTTTCATAACTCGCCCGGTTATCGAGCTGCACCGTGCTGTAAATCGTGAAGCCGGCCGCGAGCAGCAGCGATACGATCAAGGCGCCGCCGGCGTACAGGTATTGTTTTTCGACAGGCAGATGTCCAATCAGGGGCACGGTTCCGGCTTCCTTGTCCGCCAGCTTGCGCACGGTCTGCATGATCAGGGTGGTTTGATCGCCGCCACTGCTGGTTGCTTTGCCCGTCATACGACCCGCCAGGCCCTTGAGGCCATTCATCGTGATATCCATTTCAACGCTCCAAACTATCGATTAATTCAGCGCCTGCGCGCCCTGTTTTAACAACCGGCAATTGCCCGCTACGCTTCCGCCATCAGAAAGTCCGGGGTGCCGAGCAACTGCCCGAAGTCCAGGTCACACCAGACAGCCCCCTGATCATCGGCATATTGGCGTGCGATCCAAGGATGGGGGCCCTGTTCTTCACGCAACTGATAGCGGCTGACATTTCTCAAGCCCAGCGCACTGCTTACCAGCAATGCGGCGTTCACGCCAAAATCGTGATGTGGAATCAACAAGCGGCAGCTGGCATGATCCGGCGTTACGCCCATCCCCATGAAGTCTGAAAAGTCACTGACCGCATACAGGTTGCCCCGGATATTGCTGACACCCCGAAACCAGCGGCGCGCGCCCGGCACTTTGACGATGGAAGGCACCGGAATAACCTCTTCCGTATCCGCCAGGCTCACCAGCCAGCTCACCTCGCCGACCTGAAACCCCAGGCGGGAGCCGGTGTTGTCGCGCGTTGCTGCGGCCAGAAGCTGCTGCGACAGCGTCGTTTGAAACTCGCGCAGATTGAACTTCTTGCTCATCGCGGTCCGCTCAGCCCAAAGCCTTGATTTGCGACAGCAGCTCTTCCGGCTTGATGGGCTTGACCAGATAGGCCTTTGCACCCTGCCGCATGCCCCACACCTTGTCGGTTTCCTGACCTTTTGTAGTGCACATGATGACCGGGATGTGCTTGGTCGCATCTTCCTTGGTCAGCATGCGTGTCGCCTGATAGCCATTCATGCCGGGCATCACCACATCCATCACGATCAGATCCGGCAGGTTTTGCTTGGCCTGCGCGACGGCCTCTTCACCGCTTTCCGCCATGCTCACCAGATAGCCGTTTTTGACCAGCAACTCGGACAGAAAAAAGCGCTCGGTAGGGGAATCATCCACAACCAGAATTCGGCTAATCGCCATGATTTATGCTCCTTGAAAACAGTTAAGCCCGAGTGACGGCGTGCTCGCGCACCGCCGTCAACAACGTGTCTTTGGTAAAGGGTTTGGTCAGGTACTCATCCGAGCCCACCATGCGTCCGCGCGCACGATCAAACAGGCCATCCTTGGATGACAGCATGATGACGGGCGTGGCACGGTATTTTGCGTTGCGTTTGATCAGAGAACAGGTCTGATAGCCATCAAGGCGCGGCATCATGATGTCCACAAACACCACATCGGGTTCGTGATCGGTGATTTTGGACAGGGCATCAAACCCGTCTTGCGCCAGGATGACTTCGCAGCCCGCCTGACTCAAGAATATTTCCGCACTGCGGCGGATCGTGTTGCTGTCATCGATGATCATCACCTTGACGCCCTTCAAAGCTTCGTTATCCACACGTTCTCTCCACCTGGATCAGCGGGCGGCCTGGATTGCACACACCCTGTGTGGTAACCATTACGGCATGGACACCTGCTTCTTTAGCGGCGCAATGCCCGCATTTACGGCAATTCATCCAAATAAAAAGGGCGCTGCATGGCAGCGCCCTTTGAGGCTGTAAAAACCCGGACTTTTACTGCCAGGATTCTTCGCTCGACGACTTCTGCACCCCTGCCACGACCCCCATGGTGTCCATGATGACGTTCGGCAAAGACGAAATACGCATGAACTGTCCCATGCCCACATCCGGGAAAGCCAAGGCAATGCGGAACCGGCCATGAGGAGACCCGACTTCTTTGTCGACGATGTAAATCTCGTAGGGCAGGCCGGCGACACTGTTCTGCATGTCGATACGCTTGAGCCACTCGCCATCGCTGTTTTCGCCGTCATTCATGGCCACGCCAAACACGGCCAGCTTGCGGTCGGACATCACCACCTCATAGATCTTGGATGTTTTTCCTACGCCTTTGGCCAGATTTTCACGCACCGCTTTGAGCGCCTCGGCAAACGTACCAAACTGGTTCAGCTCGTTTTTGGATGAATCCAGACGCTCCATGCCTACCATATAGCGATAGTTGGACAGACTTGCAGCAGTTTCCTCGCCGCCCTGCCCCTTGCCCGCACCCAGCGCCTCCTGCAAACGCCCTTGCAGGCCTTTGACCGCCTCCTCTTTCTTGGCAAACGATTTGCGGAAGTAAGCGCGGTACCAGTATTCAGGATTGGTGTATGCGACACTGCCATCGGCCTTGACGCCCACGCGAACCGTTGCGCCCATGATCGCAGGTCCGCCAATTGAACCGACCGCATCCAGCATGTCGCTGTCCGTTGCAATCACCACCCCATAGCCTGCCAGGCCTTTGGGGAAATATTTGCCGATGACTTTAAATCCGCCCTTTTTAAGCTTGCCCTCGACCGCCGTCGCCGCAGCCTGAACATTGCCTCCCGCCACCGAGTCACCTTGAATGTAGGGCGCAATCGCCCACACGCTGCCCGACAGCGACAGCATCAACCACGCAGCAATCCACCGAATACTCATTGTCATCTCCTTAATATTGATTAATTTTGGTCTGCCCCAGCCACGACCAGCGAAGATCGCCGGGCCATGAAAAGAGGGAACCATACTAACAACTCCGATGCCTGTACGCTCTAACGCCAGAAAACAGGCTTTCTTGAGCAATCGACTGGTACTAAAACGTCACCATTTCAAAATCGTCCTTGCGTGCGCCGCAATCCGGACACGTCCAGTTGATCGGCACATCCTCCCAGCGTGTGCCAGGCGCAATGCCGTCGTCAGGCGCGCCGGCTTCTTCGTGATAAATCCAGCCGCAAATCAGGCACATCCAGCTTGAGTATTCAGGGGTTTCAGACATGAAGGAAGGGGGAATCGGCTAAAATCGGGGCTTGATTTTATAGCAGTGACGCCATGCCTTCCATTTTCACGCCGAAACCCACCCCCCCGCTGGTCTTGAGCTTTGCTGCATCCGACCCGACCGGCGGCGCGGGCATCCAGGCGGACCTGCTCACCCTCGCCAGCATGGGCTGCCACCCGCTGTCGGTGATCACCGCGCTCACGGTGCAGGACACCGCCGGGGTCGACGAAATCCTGGTGATCGATTCCGAGTGGGTGATGGATCAGGCGCGCATGTTGCTCGAGGACATGCCGGTCGCCGCGTTCAAGCTGGGCATGCTGGGCAGCCCTGAGTCGATGGCGGTGATCGCCGAAATCCTTGCCGACTACCCCGACATTCCGGTCGTGCTCGATCCGGTGCTGGCGTCCGGTCGCGGCGACGAATTCACCACCGACGACATGATCTCGGCCATGCGCGACCTGCTGATCCCGCAGGCCAGCATCATCACCCCCAACAGCCACGAGGCACGACGCCTGGCGCTGTTCGAGTCGGAAGACGACGATATGGATCTGGCCGCCTGCGCCAAACACCTGGTCGACCTCGGCTGCGAATACGTGCTCATCACAGGCACCCACGAAACCACGCCGCGCGTGCTGAACAGCCTGTACAGCCTGAACGGCCATGTGCAGACCGATGCCTGGGATCGCCTGCCCGGCAGCTATCACGGCTCCGGCTGCACCCTGGCCTCGGCCATCGCCGCCACCCTGGCCTACGGCCAGGACATGCCGACCGCGGTGCGCGAGGCGCAGAACTTCACCTACGAAGCGCTCAAGGCTGCGTTCCGCCCCGGCATGGGGCAATACATCCCGGAGCGGTTTTTCTGGGCACAGGACGTGCAGACCGAAGGCAACGCGTGAATCCATCCACACTTGAATTTCCGGGTGGCATTTATGCCATCACGCCCGAAACCGAAGACACCGGCCATCTGCTGACGCAGGTTGAAGCCGCCTTGCGCGGCGGCGTGGCGGCGGTGCAATACCGCGACAAATCTGGCGATATCGCACGCCGCCATGAACAGGCGAGCGAACTGGTCGCGCTGTGCCGCCGCTTCAAGGTGCCGCTGATCGTCAACGACGACCTGCGGCTGGCCGATTTGTGCGACGCCGACGGCGTGCATCTGGGACGCGACGACGGCACGGTGCGCGAGGCGCGCATCATCCTGGGCAAGCATAAGTTCGTCGGCGCGTCATGCTATCAAAGCCTCGACCTGGCATTGGCGGCGCAGGCAGCAGGCGCCGATTACGTCGCCTTCGGCAGTTTTTTTCCGTCCGCAACCAAGCCTGACGCTGCGCGCGCAAGCCTTGATCTGCTGCGCCAAGCTGCGCCGCAGATTCATCTGCCCATCGTCGCCATTGGCGGCATCACGCTGGCCAACGCGCCCGCGCTGCTCGATGCCGGCGCCGACTGCCTTGCCGTGCTGTCGGCGCTGTTCAACGGCGCGGATGTGACTGCCCAGGCACATGGACTGAATCAGTTATTTGCAACCGAATCCGAACAGTGAGACCCGCACCATGAATCGCAATGAGCAACTCTTCGAGCAATCGCAACAGGTCATCCCCGGCGGCGTCAATTCGCCGGTACGCGCATTCAAGAGCGTGGGCGGCACGCCGGTGTTTTTCAGCCGCGCCAAGGGTTCGCGGGTTTGGGATGCCGATGGCCGCGAATACATCGACTATGTCGGTTCATGGGGTCCGGCGATCCTCGGCCACGCCCATCCCGGCACGGTGAAAGCAGTACAGGATGCGGCCATCAACGGCCTGTCGTTCGGCGCGCCCAGCGAGGCCGAACTCACCATTGCGCGGCGCATTATCGAACTGGTTCCGAGCATCGAGAAGGTGCGCCTGGTGTCGTCCGGCACCGAAGCGACGATGAGTGCGATCCGCCTCGCGCGCGGTTTTACCGGCCGCAGCAAGTTCATCAAGTTCGAAGGCTGCTATCACGGCCACGCCGACTTCCTGCTGGTGAAGGCCGGCTCCGGCGCGCTCACCTTCGGCAATCCCACTTCAGCCGGCGTGCCACCCGAAGTCGCGGCGATGACGCTGGTGCTCGACTACAACGACGTCGCCGGACTGGAGCACACCTTCGCCGAAATCGGCCATGAGATCGCCTGCATCATCGTCGAGCCGTTTGCCGGCAACATGAATCTGGTCAAGCCGACGGCCGAATTCATGGCGGCCATGCGCCGGCTGTGCGACGCACACGGCGCGCTGCTGATATTCGACGAAGTGATGACGGGCTTTCGGGTTGACTTGGGCTGCGCGCAAAAACTGCTGGGCATCCGCCCCGACCTCACCACGCTCGGCAAGGTCATCGGCGGCGGCATGCCGGTCGGCGCCTTTGGCGGCCGTGCCGACATCATGGATTACCTTGCGCCCACCGGCCCGGTTTATCAGGCCGGCACGCTGTCGGGCAACCCGGTCGCGGTGGCCGCAGGCCTGGCGACGCTCGATGCCATCAGCGCGCCCGGTTTTCATGCGCGCCTGACCGCCAGCACCGAGCGGCTGGTGAATGGCCTCAACGCCGCTGCCAAAGACGCGGGCGTCACCTTCTGTGCCGACTCGGTCGGCGGCATGTTCGGTCTCTACTTTGCGGCCAAACCACCCACCAGCTTTGCCGAGGTGATGCAGTGCGACAAAGAGAAGTTCAACCGCTTCTTCCATGCCATGCTCGACCTCGGTTTTTATCTGGCTCCCTCGGCGTTTGAGGCCGGATTCGTCTCGGCCGCGCATAGCGATGCCGATATCGATGCCACGATCAAGGCCGCACGCCAGGCGTTCACGCAGAGCTGATTGACCGGCGGCTGCGCACGTTTGCGCGCAGCTACTCGCGCACCTCGTCCATGATCGCTTCGATGTCTTTTTCCCAGCGGTCAAACATCGGTTTCAACGCCGCATCGGGATAAAACTCGGAGATGGTTTGCGGATGACTCGCCACCATGATGCTTTCGTCGCCCTCCGCAAAAATCGTGATGCTCAGCGGCAGGAAAGCCATCAGTTCCGGATGCGCCGCCGTCACCTGCTTCACTTCCTCGTATTTGCCGAAATACACCACGCGGTACATGTCGCTCTTGTAATCGCGCCGCTCCAGATTTTCGTTCACCTGCTGCAGCCGTGTGATGGTGTAGCCGCGCGCCGAAATCGCGCTTTGCAACACGGTCATGGCCTCGGGAAAGGATTTGTCGCTGCGCGCCATCAGCAGCCCGTCTGCCGCCACCGGCGCGTTCAGGCATGCCAGGGCCAGCACGCCAGCCAGCCAGTTTCTCAGGTTCATAGCGTTGCCTCCTCGATGATCGCGGTGTAGCTCTTTTCCAGCTCCTCGCACAACTGGTTCAGCTCGGAGTTATTGAACAGCCGGCTCAGCACCTTGGGATTGACCGACATCACCTGCACCTTGCCGTTTTTCTCGAAAATGCTGATGCGGCACGGCAAAAACATGCCGACGCGCGGATCGATCGCCAGCGCCTGATTGAGCATGCTGATATTGCAGAAATAGACAATCACCTGGTTCGGGTTTTCGTTGGCTGGTGGTGTCATCCCGTATTCCAGCGTCTGTACCCGGCCGTAGAAGAAGTTGTTGGTGGTCACCGCCGTCTTGACGCGTTCGACCGTGGTGTTCAGGTCGTACGGCGATTCGCGGAGGATGACCGGCGTCTCGGCCTTCACCATCGCCGCACTCGAACCCAGCGGCTGGGTTTCGAAACTGCGCACATAGCTCACCAGGTCGTCGATGTCTTTTTCCTTCAACCCCAGCTTGAGGTAGGACTGCATCGGCGTGCCTGCGCGGCCGTTCATCAGCGTGGCCTTGATCATGGCGTCGGGCGCTGCGGCCAGAAACCCGGGGTTGTGCAGTGCGGGGGCCATGATGGGGAGATCGCGCGGACGCGAGAAGGTCACCCCGGTACCCTTGGCGCCTTCGCCGTTCACGCCGTGACACGCCACGCAATATTGTTCGAACAACTGTTTGCCATGGGACGGATCGCCGGCTATGGGCTGCGGCGGATACGTCACGCTGGGGCCTTTGTTCCAGGCCCGCACATGACGCACGATCGCTTCGACCTCATCCTGGCTCAAACTTGAAAACGCGGGCATCACCCGCCCGGGACGGCCGTAATGGATGGTCTTGCGCAGATAGTCGTCGCTGATCCCGGCCTGAAACGAAGCCAGGGCCAACGGCACACCGATGCCGCCGTCACCTTTTTCGCCATGGCAGGATGCGCAATTGCGGGCATACAGTTGCGCACCGGTGGGGAGCGCCCAGGCCTGAGACACCCCCAGTCCGGCACACAGCAGCAAGGCAGTGATTCGTAGCAACATGTCCGCTCCCAAACATTCAATTAAGACAGTTTAATCCTGTTTCAGGTCTCCAGAAAAGCCATCGCCCAACAAGCTAAAATAGCCGCCTTCCAGCTGGTCATGCTCGACCGGGCCTTTTGTCTGCCGCCTTCCAATACGCCATGAACGATGAACTCTCCCCCGAGGACGAATTACGCCTCAATGTCCTGTTCAACACCGAGTTGCTCGCGGTCCGCATCGACGAATCGAACATGACGCTGTGGGCGCTCACCCCGCAGGGCGAAGCCAGTGTGCCGCTCAAGCCCAACGAGCGCTCCGACCGCTACCTCAAGCGTGTGCGCGAACTGCTGTCCGGCCATGCGCTGGGCTCACCCGGCGGCTACCCGGTGCACCTGACGCGCTGGACGCGGCAGTCGCAATCCGGCCTGTCGCCGCAGCATCTGGCGCAGTTGCTGCTGATCGCGGAAGAGGAAGCGGTGGTCGCCGTGGTGCACTCGCCCGCGCTCACCGACGATCTGGCACGGCGTGCCTGGTGGTGCATGTCCACCATCGAAAACGCGCGCCTGATGCTGATGCGCGACGTCGTGTGCCAGGGCAGCATGGGGCGCACCCTGGCCGAATTTCTGGTCGAACATCTGGCTTTTTTGCACGAAGACGACGTCGCCATTCTCGACACCATCGCAGTCATGCTGTACTCGGGCGTGATGACGGAAGCCGAGCGACTGTCGATGTGGAAACGTGGCAACAGCCGCAATTCCTATTACGTCGCCTTCCTCGAACTGCAACCCGACAACCTGCCCAGTCCGCGCGCCGCGCGCGCGGATCATGCCGAGGTGCCGCAACTCGCCGACAACCCTTACAGCGTCATGCTGGACAAGGTCCTGTCGGGCCAGGGACAGACCTTTATCGCCACGGTCGCGGTCATTCTGGATCGCCCCGAAGTGCAGGAAGTCGTTAACCACACGCTCGACGCGCTGGCCAACTGGGCGACGCCGCTGCGCGAGGCCGACCCCGTCCGCCGCGCGACCGCCCGCGCCGAACTGCTGGCCGTCGCCCCGCAGTTTGAACCGGATTGCGCCGCGCTCGATGTGCTGACTGCGGTCGACGCCGACAGCGTGCGGCCGATCTTCCTCAAGACCACCGCCATCGGCTCGCTGATGCGGCGCAAGATCCAGCCCATCGTCACGCCGCTGCTGGACAACATCGCCATCCTGCGTCGCGAATAACGCCCGACTCAGGCCGCAAGCCGCAACCCGTTCGACGTTACACTGCTCCCACCTTCGGTCGCTATTCCCGGCGAACTCGGCGCATCCGCGCCATCGCCCGCCCTCAACCCGCCGAAGGTTTCCTCACGGAAATAACGTTTTGGAGAAACCATGAAACGACGTGACTTTATCCGGCTTGCTGCCGCAAGCCCGCTGCTGGCCGGCGCACCCGCGCTGCAGGCCGCGCCTTCCACCCCGACCCCGCACGCCGATGGCTGGCGTACGTTCGAGCTGCGCTACGACGTCGACATCCCTGCCCAGTCCAGCGCCGGCCGGGTGTGGCTGCCGCTGCCTTCCGATGCGGGCGACTTCCAGACCGTGCACGCGCTCAACTGGGCCGATGCGCCGGCAGGGGCGGCACTCAACTGGGACCCGGTCTACCAGGCCGCCATGTTCAGCGCCGCACTGCCCGCTTCTGCCAGCCCTCACCGCGTCAGCGTGACTGCGGTCGTCTCTACCCGCGACCGCACCCGCGGTGCCGCAGGACCGCTACGACCACTGACGGCCGACGTCGCCCGTTACCTGGCGCCGACCCCGCATATGCCGACCGACGGCATCGTCGCCACCACTTCGGCCAAAATCATCAAGGACATCCAGGGTCCCGACGCCCAGGCGCGCGCGATTTACGACTGGGTGGTCGACAACGCCTTCCGCAACCCGAAAACGCGCGGCTGCGGTCTGGGCGACATCAAGTTCATGCTGGAATCGGGCGACCTCGGCGGCAAGTGCGCCGACATCAACTCGCTGTTCGTCGGTCTGGCGCGCGCCGCCGGACTGCCCGCGCGCGAAATGTACGGCGTGCGGGTGGCCGCCTCGAAACAGTTCAAGAGTCTGGGCAAGGCCGACGACATCTCGAAAGCGCAGCACTGCCGCGCCGAGTATTTTTCACCGCGCCATGGTTGGGTCGGCGTCGATCCGGCCGACGTACGCAAGGCCGTGCTCGAAGAAAACCTGCCGCTCACCGACGCGCGCATCGTTGCACTGCGCGAGCGGCTGTTCGGTTATTGGGAGATGAACTGGGTGGGGTTCAACACCGCGCGCGATTTCGAACTCGCGCCGCGCGCCCGCGAAGCGCTGCCCTATCTGATGTATCCCTACGCCGAATTTGGCGACACGCGACTGGACGGCCGCGAGCCCGATCATTTCAACTTCAAGCTCAGCAGTCGCGAACTGACGGCGGGCGGCTGATTCAGGAACCCAGGGCTGCATTGATGCTGGCGAGAAACTTGTCCGGCTTCTCGTAGCCGATCACCTGATAAGCCGACTGCTCGCCGGCGCCGTTCCAGAAGACCAGCCCAGGCGGGCCAAACAGGTTGAAG
>Ga0180009_10000983_pt1 | contig 35923 bp, 31 predicted proteins | sample OS_PC_MetaG_FD_123537 | JGI IMG/M metagenome (GOLD analysis project Ga0180009, IMG submission 123537) | Groundwater microbial communities from the Aspo Hard Rock Laboratory (HRL) deep subsurface site, Sweden - OS_PC_MetaG | ecosystem: Environmental > Aquatic > Deep subsurface > Groundwater... | reverse complement strand
CAGGATGTTATCGCCTGGTTCATGAAGCAGAGGCAGAACAAAGAAAAATCCCAGAAGTCCCATACAAAAAAATGGCGGGAGAAATATCCAAAGTGATCCATCATAACCGGCGTTGTAGTGATACTTAGTAGATCCATTCGCTAAACTCAGCAGAAGGGCCACGTTTCCCAGACAGAAAACGGAGTACTGAAGCAATGATTGACAAGTTCTATTAAAAGGCGTACATTTCCTTCTATAATGAAGGGGGAAAGCAGTTATCACCCGTGGCTTCATTTTCACTCGGGCAGCTGAGGAAAAGGACGCAGAGAACCTGCTGGTAATAAGAGATAAGGCTTTAGCAGAGAAGTACATCAAGAACCAGCAAGACCACGCAAGGCATTCAGAAATTTACGAGGGGCGAGGGAGGTAATTAGATAGACCGAGAGGAGGAGACCCGTTTTCCTTGACTAAAGGAGCGTTTCTTGAAATTAAGAACCTTTGAGGGCGAACCAGTTTTAGGTGAGCTGACCACGGAATATCCAGTGAGCCGGGACGGACTTCCTGTCTTGATTGTAAACGATGAATCCTTCAGCCCGGATGAGGCAGAGTTTTTCTTAGAGTCTGCCACCCCAGAGGAATTGGAGTTGCTTAAAGAGGGTGGGTATGAGCTTCCGAAGTGGGAGGCATGAAGAATACACGAAGGCCTACCCAATTCAATTGGGATTATTGAGATATAAGCAAACATTACAAACGACTGGAAATCCCGAAATAAATACTATCTAAGACGACCCGAAAGATTTCATCCTTCCTAGATCAGGATAGGCCTGCTACACCCTGCCGTCACAGGCAGGAATGTCCCCACCTCGGGGTATTACCTTAATGATATGGAGTTCCTTACGGGGTTTCATAGAAAAAACTAATTGGAAAGAAATTAAATAAATAGAGAGAAGGAAAGAAGTTTGAAAGAATGGGTTCCAAACAGATCCTACAGATCTGAGCAGAGCGAAGATGCCCTGATCATATCCGATGAGTTAGGTTTCGATGTGGTCAGCGAGTTTCCGGGATTGAAAGTGGAGAATGAGAATGTCCTGTTGAGGAAAGAGGAGGAGGTCGTTGAATACTCTCCGGAGCCCTTGGGAAAGGCGGCGGATCCGGTTGGTTTTTACTTGAAGGAGATGGGATCGTTCCGCTTACTGACCCGGGAAGGGGAGGTGGAGATTGCCAAGAGGATCGAAAGTGGACAGCAGGGGGTGTTAAGCGTGGTGCTCAATTGTCCCATTGCTGTCAGGGAAGTCATCAACCTTGGAAGCGCCCTCCGTGCCGGAAAGATAAAGATCAAAGAGGTGACCAATGAGACCGACGATGGAGAGACGAGTGTTGAGGAAGAACAGATCCAGAAGAAGAGGGTTCTCAACTTAATCAATAAAATTCGAAAGGGAGAAGAGCGCATTCGAATTCTCCGGGGGGAGTTGAGGCTCAGGAATAAAGAAGTTCCAACAAAGAGGATTCAGGAAAAGATCTGCAAGAAACAGGCTGAGATATTCGATGCCTTTAAACGGATCAACTTGAGTGAAAAACAGACTAACAGAATCGTCCAGAAGTTGAAGCAGTGGAACATCCGGATGGAAAAGGCTCAAGGGGAAGTGGGAAAACATGAGGAGGATTTAGGGGTCTCAGTCCAGGCAGTCAGAAAGTCTTTGAAGATGATCAAGAAGAAAGTGCCTAAGGGAAGTCCTTTTTACCTGGCTGACAAGCTAAAGGATTGGGAGGAGATGAGCAGGGTCGCCCGGAATGTCAAAAGGAAGGTAGGCAGAATGGAGGTGGAGTGTGGCCTTTCTTCGGATCAGCTTAAAGAGACATTGAGGGTTATTGAGGCAGGGGAGGCCAAGGCCAGTGAAGCGAAGAGTGAATTGGTGAAGGCCAATTTGAGATTGGTCATCTCCATTGCCAGGAAATACTTGAACCGAGGACTTCCGTTTCTGGATTTGATCCAGGAGGGGAATATCGGGTTAATGAAGGCAGTCGATAAGTTCGAATACCAACGGGGCTATAAGTTTGCTACCTATGCAACATGGTGGGTCCGGCAGGCCATCACGCGGGCCATTGCCGATCAAACCCGGACCATTCGTATCCCTGTCCACATGACCGAGGGCATCAACAAACTGAACCGAACCTCTCGAACCCTGGTTCAGCAGATTGGAAGAAAACCCACTCTGGAGGAAATCGCCGAAAAAATGGAGATGTCTCTGGAAAAGGTGCAAAAGATTTTGGAGATCACCCAAAAGCCTATTTCCCTCGAAACCCCTATCGGTAAGGAGGGAGATAGCCGCTTGGAGGATTTTATTGAAGATAAAGAAGTCATTTCCCCTCAGGATGCAGCAATAAGTCTCAATATGACAAGGCAGATTCAAAGAGTCCTCTCGACACTTAGCAAAAGGGAGGAGAAGATTATGAGGCTGCGGTTCGGGATCGCAGAGAAGCACGACCATACCCTTGAGGAAGTGGGACAGGACTTTGATCTTACCCGGGAACGGATCCGCCAGATTGAGGCCAAGGCCCTAGGGAAGTTGAAACATTTCAGCCGGGCCAATAAACTAAGGAGTTTCATCGAGCAATAAAAGAATCCTACATAAGGAGAATGGCCATGAATATCTATGTTGGAAATTTATCCTATGATGTATCAGAGGAAAATCTTCGCCAGGCCTTTGAGGCCTTCGGTCAGGTAAGCTCGGCGATAAATTCCTCTTGATTTTTTTTTGCTTATACAAAATATCAGGAAAGGGAGTGGAATTTGTGGAGGATGATTCCAAAACCAGAGAAGAAGTTCTTGAAGAATTGAAAATTCTCCGAACTCGCCTTCAAGAACTCGAAGAAGCGCGGCGGGTAATCAGCAAAGAAAAAAACAATCAGGCTCACCTGCACGCTGAGTCGGAGGAAGAACTGGGGAAAACGCGGGAGCAACTTCGGGATGTTTCTTTTAAACTTCTCCAGGCCGAGGAAGTCGATTGAATCCACCAAAGGGATAGGAACCACAATCCGAGCATCATGGCCGGTATCGGCTTAATTCTCTTTCCCCTTAACTGGCCCATTTATTTAGAAAAGCTCCAATTCCCACCCGGACCTCCACCCTTAAACCTCTCCAGCAAAAACTGAAAAATCGAGGTTATAGGCTTTGACGTTTAGCTTAAATAGTCCGCGGTGCCCCCTCCCCCTGGATTTTTAAGCTGATCCAATCATTTTAATGAAATGATTGATTGTGGATAGAGAATTGTGATTTACTATCATTGGGGAAAAAGCTTAATGCCAACCAGAGACAATGGCCTTGGTCTTCCGCAGGGGCGAATAGAGATTTTTTTCGATTAAACAAGGGGGATGGTATCGTTTCATCTATGAGCCATCAAACGAAACCCATTCGCTTGCACATTGCCACCTACAATGCCCATAAATGCCGGGGAATGGATGGCCGTACCCGGCCTTCCCGGATTGCCTCCGTGGTCCATGGGCTGAAAGCAGATGTGGTGGCCTTACAAGAGATTATCGGCGCAGGTCCCGGCGGCAGAGGACAAGAAGAGGATATAGGAGCTCGGCTGAATATGGTATCGGTGCTGGCTTCGGCTCGGATTTTACGCGGGCACCTATACGGCAATGCTCTGTTAAGTCGTTTTCCCATCGACCGGCATATCACTTATGATTTGTCCCAGCATGGGTATGAACCCCGCTTGTGTCAGCGAGTAGATCTCTTGATAGGAAAGCACCCGATTCATATTTACAATGTTCACCTGGGAACCTCGCGAGCCGAAAGGATCGGGCAGGCGGTGCAATTGATTCGTATTCTGGAAGACCCAAAAGTACATGGCCCCAAAATCGTACTGGGGGATTTCAACGAGTGGCACCGGGGGCCGGCTTCAAAGCTTCTATCAGAGAGGCTGGACAGCCTGGATTTGGCTCCATTTCTCCAATGGCGCCGGACTTACCCTGGGGTCTTTCCGGTTTTCCATTTGGACCATATTTATTACCAGGGGTCAGTGGAAATTATCAAAGTGGAAGTCCCACGGAAATGGTTATGCTTGGTGGCTTCTGACCATATTCCGATGGTTGCTGAAGTGCACATTTGGATCAAGGGTGAGTCGAGATAGTTCTTACCCGGATTGACTTTTTTCAGATTTCTCGGGGAGATCCCAATGAGGAGAAGGAGCGACGACTTGCGAAGTCAATTGAGTAATGAAGAGGTGTTGCGGGCAACGGGGGCGTCTCTGATACACGGGAATCATCTGCGTATTCTCCGGGATGCTCAGGAAAATTACCCCGCATGGGAGGAGGCAATTCAAGGGGCCCGAAAGAGCATTCACATAGAGATGTACATTATCCATAACGATAAGAGCGGGCGCCATTTCCGGGATCTCCTGGCGGCCAAGGCCCGGGAAGGGGTTAAAGTCCGGGTGATCTATGACTGGTTCGGTTCCCTCAGTCTTTGGGGAGGGTGGATGTGGAAGCCCCTCCGAGAGGCGGGGGGGGAAGTTCGAGTTGCCAATCCGCCAAGAATGAGCAGCTTTTTGGGGTGGTTCAGTCGTGATCATCGGAAATTGATTACCATAGATCGTGCGCAAGCCTTTATATCTGGCCTTTGTATCGGAGATGCCTGGATGGGGAACCCAGAGAAAAAGATTCCTCCCTGGCGCGACACGGGGGTGGAGATTTGCGGCCCGGCGGTGGCCGATGTCGAGGCTGCCTTCGCCGCCGCGTGGAAATTGGCGGGAGGATTCATTCCCCCTGAAGAACTTCCCCGCCGGGAGGACTTGTCGAAGGCAGGGTCTGTATCTTTGCGCATTGTACCGGCCTCTCCGGATACAACGGGAATATACCGTTTGGATTTGATGCTGGCGGCCACCGTGCGTCAGACGTTGTGGTTGACCGATGCCTACTTCATTGCCACAAGCCCTTATATACAAGCCCTCCGGGCAGCGGCCCTGGGTGGAGTGGACGTCCGTCTGCTGGTACCCCATGGAAGCGACATCCAATGGGTTGCCGACTTTTCGCGCACGATGTATCGGTCGCTTCTGGAAGCGGGTGTTCGAGTCTTCGAATGGAACGGATCGATGGTTCATGCCAAGACAGCGGTTGCGGATGGACGCTGGGCTCGGGTTGGTTCCACAAACCTTAACATTTCGAGCTGGATTGGCAATTGGGAACTGGATGTCGTCATCGAAGATGAAGATCTCGCCCAGGAAATGAGTGAGATGTTCCTGGAGGATTTGGCCCGGGCTACCGAGATCGTAATCAGCAGACGCAATAAGGTCCGCCTCATCCAACCTCTCTCGCAGAGGAAGAGATCGGGGGTAGTAAAAGGAAGCGGCAGGCGTGTGCTCTCGGGTATAACCCGCATCGGCAGTGCCCTGAATGCCGCGGTAACCGGGAAAAGAATCCTGAGCCGGGCAGAATCATCTTCCCTCCTAAAATTCGGTATGTTTATTTGCTTCCTTACGTTTGTGGCCTTCTATTTTCCCAGAATGATCTCCTATACAGTAGGGGGGTTACTGGGTTGGACCGGATTTTTTATTCTTGTCAAAGCGCTTCGGCTACGTTATGGAAACCAAGATGAAGAGGCGGAGAATATCGAGCCCAAGGAAAAGGCTTCTTCGGATAAAGGTCCATCATAGTCGAAGTGTTAGGCCGTCCTTTGTTCTTTTAGCGGAAACTTTTGGAGGGTCCGAGTTTTAAGTGGGTTGGGGTAGAGAGAAACGAGGGAGGTTGGAGATCCAATTTTCTTCCTTGACATTCCCAATTTGAGATTTGATTTACGGATTAAATATATTCAATCGTAGCAGGGGGTTTGGGCGTAAGATCATACAGGCATCGATTCACACCTTTGAGGGATGTAATGCGCTCGCAGATGCGGTGAAGTTTCTCCCAGGAAAGCTCGACGGCTGTGGCGGTTCTGGCGTCGACACTGTTAATGCATCGCACGGCGATGATTTGTCCAAACTCTCGCTTGCCCTCAAGGATTCCGGTGGCTCTGTCATTCAAAAGGATGGCCATATACTGAAACGCCCCACTGGTGCCTAACTCCTCTTCGACGATAGCGGTTGCCGCACGGACGACGGCGAGCCTTTCTTCCGTAACCTCTCCCACAATCCGCGTCGCCAGAGCAGGGCCGGGAAAAGGGATCCGGGTGGTGACTTCGGCCGGAAGTCTCAATACTTTGGCGACTTCCCTGACCCCATCTTTGCGCAGCGTCTTAAGCGGTTCCAAAACTTTGTATCCGTATTCTTTCTCCGGGTCAATGCCGAGCTGCACCAGGATGTTATGTTGGCGTTTGATTCCGGCCACGGTTTCTTCGATGTCGGTGAGGATGGTTCCATGCAGCAGGGTTTTGGCCCCGGTCTCGCGGACGAGTTTCCCAAAGACCGTCGCATAAAAGGTTTTGGTGACGGCGTTGCGCTTCTCCTCAGGATCGGTCAATCCCTTAAGCGCATTCAGAAACTCAGCACGAGCATCCACAATTTGGACGGGAATCCCCATGTCGGCAAAGGTCTTGACGACTCGTTCCGGCTCTCCCTGGCGCATGAGGGCGCTGTCGATGAATACCGTCTTGAGCCTGTCGGCGATGGCGCGGTGACCCAGCACCGTAACCACTGAACTATCAACACCACCGCTGAGGGCGTTGATGGCCAGGTTATTCCCCACCATCTCCCTGATGGAAGCAACCTGCTCCTCCACAAATTTCTGATAATCCATCCCTTTTCTCCTTCCCCTCATATTCTGATATTACCAGTGTCAGCCTTCAATTTATATGGAAGGAAAATTATAATAACAGGGTGGAATTGTCAAGAAGTCAATAAAGGCATTGACAGGAAGGGAAATGAATTGTTACAAAAGAAAGCAAGGGAAAAGTTTATCAATGGCAATGAAAGGAAGACGAAAATGGCCTCGAAGACTGTAGAAGACGCGCTGAATTACCTTTTTCTGCACAACACCGTTAAAAAGGACCTGCAGGAGGGAAGAGTCCCGGTCATCGTGCGCGGGGAAGGAAATTATATTTTTGATGAAGACGGAAAGCGTTACCTGGACTTGATGGCGGGGAATACCCGGCCCAACGCCATTGGTTACGGCCGGGAAGAAGTCGCCAAAGCCATGTATGAACAAGCCAAGAAAATGCATTATTACACTCCGGCATTTTATATCACCACGCCTGCGGTCGAATTGGCCAAAAAGCTGGCCTCCATTTATCCTGGCGAGTTGACGACCACCTGCTTTGTCTGCGACGGGTCGGAGGCGGTCGAAGCCGCTTTTAAAATCGCCAAGCAATATCATTATTTGGCTAACCAACAAAAACGTTTTAAGATCATCTCCCGCCAGAACGCCTACCACGGCCAGACTATGGGCGCTTTAAGCGCCTTGGGCTTTTTAAATCCCATGCGCAATGTCATGGCGCCTCTGGTCCCGGGACACGCTTTTTTGATTCCTCCCTACTGTTACCGATGCCCGCTGAACCTCACTTATCCTGCCTGTGACTTGGCCTGCGCCGATGCCCTTGATTCTTTGATCCAATTCGAGGGGCCTGAATTGGTTGCTGCGTTCATTGCCGAGACCATGATGCAAGGGGTCGGAGCTCTTCCTCCGCCCACGGATTATTTCGACCGCATCCGGCAGATCTGCGACAAGTACGGAGTTCTGCTCATTATCGATGAAGTCATCGTCGGCTTCGGTCGGACGGGGAAAATGTTCGCGTCTGAACATTACAATATTAAACCGGACATTATGACAATGGCCAAGCAGCTGACCGGCGGTTATGCTCCCTTAGGCGCAGCCGCGACCACCCGTAAGATTGCCGAGGCCATCCCGACGTTTTTACACTTACACACCTATGGGAACCACCCGGTATGCTGCGCTGCCGCCTTGGCGAACCTCGAAATTATCGAGCGCGAAAATCTGGTAGCCAACGCCGCTGCCATGGGCAAGGTTTTTCTGGAAGGATTGCAAGAACTGCAAAAACACCCTATTGCCGGCGAAGCTCGGGGATTGGGGTTATGGTGCGCCCTTGAAATCGTTAAGGATAAGAAGAAACGAACCCCTTTCCCTCCCCAAGAAAACATCATATCCCAACTCACTCTTGCTGGAAGGGCTCAGGGAGTAATCGTCAGAGGAATGGGAAATAATGCCCTGGAATTCGCTCCCCCCCTGACTCTTACCCGGAAAGAACTTGAGGAAGGGCTGAAAGCCATCGATCAATCCCTTTATGAAGTAGAAAAGAAGCTGGGATATTAAAAATCCAAATCATTGTTCCTTGGTCATCCCTCAGATCAAGCCTGAAAAATCTATGAGCTGGACCTCTACCGGTCGCAATAGAAAAACCCCTCAAACTTTCTGATTGATGAATTGGCGCAACTGGGCGGTGGAGGACTTTCCGGCATCGACGAGCATGCGGATATCGTTTTGAAAGGTGAAGAAACGCATCCCCTTGGCCAGCCATTCTTGGGCCTGGTCGAATTCCGTCAAGTGGATGCCCGGAGCAACCCCAAATTTCTGGCAGGCGGCGATGATCCGCTCGTAAGCTTCGGCCATTTGGGGGTGCTTCATTTGGCCCACGATGCCCAAGGAAAGAGAGAGGTCATGAGGTCCGATCATTACGGCATCCACCCCCGGGATGGAGACGAGTTTTTCGATATTTTCGATCGCTTTCCTGGTTTCCGGTTGAATGACAATCAGAGTATGGGCATTCGCCCACTCCACGTATTCCTTTTGCGTAGCGCGACGATGGGCGAGATGGATGTTGCTCATGGAAAGGCCGCGCTGCCCAAGGGGGGCATAGAGACAGCTATCTAAAATAAGGCGCATCTCTTCGGGGGTCTCCACATGAGGACAAATCACCCCCATGGCCCCTACGTCCAAAGCTCGAGCCAGATAGGGATACGTAGCAACGGTCACCCGGACGAGAGGTACAATTTCTTCGGTACGGGCCAGCGAAAAAATATCCGCCAGAGATCCATAATCGAAAAAACTATGCTCCGTGTCCATAATGAGATAATCCCAGCCCGAGATAGCGTAAATCTGGGCGATCTGCGGCGAACGGAAGCTGGAAACCATACTGCCGATGCAAATCTGGCCTGCCTTAAGAGCTTTCTTGACGCGGTTTTCTTTCAATTCCATTAGACTTCCTCCTCAAAAAATTTTATTCCTGCAAATCCAAACAGCAAGATTGATGGCTTCGTAAAAAGTTCATTTTGTTCCATTTTCGTCATTCCCGCAAAAGTGGGAATCCAGGGTTTCCTGTGAAAACAGGAATCCAGTAAATTGGTATAGTTCCCTGCTTGCGCAGGAGTGACGGCTTTTCTGACTTTTTACGAAAACAGAAAAATTAGGAAATAAGAAAATTATCCGATCATTTTCAGGGTTGCTTTATAGCGACGGGGAAGGGTTTGGTAGAGCTTAGTGCCAAACACTTTGGCTTTGTTCATCTCCGGGGAGACATCGCCGACGATCTTGCCGGGAACACCGAGCACCAACTTTCCTGCGGGAATGATTCGGTTGGCCGTAATTACACACCCTGATCCGATGATGCAATTGTCGCCAATTTCCACTCCCTCGTGCAGGATGGCTCCCATGCCCACCAGGACATTCTCCTTGATTTTCGAGCCGTGGACAATGGCTCCATGGCCGATGTGACTGTCCCGCCCCATCCGGGCGGTCTGTTCAGGATAGGTATGGATGACACAATTTTCCTGGATATTGGAACCATCGCCAACTTCAACATACCCAAAGTCACCGCGCAAAACAGCCCCTGGACCGATGTAACAATTTTTCCCGATCGTCACCCCACCGATGAGGACCGCAGCAGGATGTACGAAAGAAGTTTCTCCGATCTTAGGCCTTTTCCTTTCGAATTCGTAAATGGACATCGGGTGCAGTTCCTTTCTGAAAAGTTTGGGGGAAGAGGAAAAAAGCGGAAGCGGGTCTGTAAGCCGAGTTCTGTCTCCCCGGAATCGATCCGGAGAGGGTGATCATTCCTCTGGCCCCGGCATTGCTGCCGGGATCTAGCGACCTACCCGGGAGCATCGAGCGGGCCACTCTCAAACGCTCCCCTATTTGGTCTTGCTCCAGGTGGGGTTTGCCCTGCCACCCCTGTCGCCAAGGGTGCGGTGAGCTCTTACCTCGCCTTTTCACCCTTACCCCGCGAAACGCGGGGCGGTATGTTTTCTGTGGCACTTTCCCTGGGGTCGCCCCCGGTCGCTGTTAGCGACCACCTTGCCCTGTGGAGCTCGGACTTTCCTCCCGCTGGCAGCGAGCGATCACCCGACCCCCTTCCGCACTTGTCAATAAAGGGTTCGAGGAATCGAGGGTTCAAGGATTCAAGTGAATATCGGATAAATCCAGTAAAGCTCTTAAGCATTTCACTTGACCCCTTGAATCCTGGACCCCTTGGACCCTCTATTTTTATTCCGTCGCTCCTGTGATTCTTTGATTAATGGCCTCGTTGGCCAACTGATCAGCCCGGCGGTTCTCTTCCCTCGGTATATTATGAATACTATATTTAGAAAAACGATTCAAGGTCTCTATGGCCTGTCGATGCAGCGTCTTGAGGTAAGGTTCGCGCACCCTGTATTCTCCCCGCAGTTGTCGGGCTACCAACTCTGAATCCAGGTACACCCTAACACTGGCAGCTCCCAGCTGCCAAGCTTTTTCCAGGGCGAAAATCACAGCCTGGTATTCCGCCACATTGTTGGTGGCCATCCCCAGAAAACGCTTTAATTCCTTAACGGTCCGCCCGTGAGTATCTGCAATCACGGCCCCGATTCCCGCTTCGCCTGGATTGCCGCGGGAGGCTCCATCGGCATGAATAAAAAATTCTAAGGTTCCCTTTTGGGGAGGTAGGGATTGAGGTGTTTCTGGGCTCTCATCTATCCGTTGGGCGCTTTTTAGCAGCAGGTCTTGCAAATCTTCTGCTTTTAATAAAGGAAAGCGTTTCAAGGTTTTAGCCACGCTCAGAGTTTGAGCCAAGTACCGAAGGATCTTTTCTTCAGAAGGGGGAGAGATTTCTTTCTCCTCCTGGAAGAAAGGGAGGGAAGCAGAGGATTTTTCCGCGCTCACGTTCCTTTGGCCTTATCCAACCCATTTGCCCAGAAGAGGATGCGGCTGCAGTTGGGACACAGAATGAGAGCAACCTGTTTTTGCAACTCGATATGAAGTTGGGGGCGCAGGTTCATATGGCAGGCCTGGCACACGCCATTTTGCACTTTGGCAATGGCGATTCCCTGCCGTTTTTCTAACAGCCGGCGGTACTTATTCAGGAGATCCGAGGGGATCTTCTTCTCTCTCTCCTGCCGCTCACGAACCTCGCCGGCCATTTCTTGGTCAAAAGAAGCAGCTTTCTTTTGCAGTTCGTTGATCTGTTTCTGAAACTCTTTTCGCTTGGCCTCCAGGTTTTTCTCTTTTTTACTCAGGTTTTTCTGCACCTCTTCGATGCGCTCCAAAATTCCCAGAATCTCTTCTTCTCTTTGCCGGTTAAGTTTTTTGGCGCTTTCAATTTCCTTTAAAACCGCCTGGTATTCCTTGTTGGTCTTGATCTCAAAAACCCGCGCCTCGGCTTTTTTTACCCGGTCAACTTCCTCTTCCAGATCCTTTTCCTTTTGTCGGCGTTCTTTCTGGAGTTTCTCCAATTCGGTGCGTTGGGCAAGAACTTCAACTTCCTCCTTCTTGAAATCCTCTTCCAGCGATGCTATGCGCTGGGGAATTTCTTCTCTCTCCCGCTCCATCTCCTGGATCTTCAGGTCAACAACCTGCAGAGCGGCCAGCCTTTCCAAATGCACGCGCAATGTATTTCCTCCTGAAAAAAAAGTGCACCCGGAGAGGTGCACTTTTTAATTTAAGCCCCGTTTTGAGTGCCAGAGGCCTTTGTTCTTAAAATTTTTCTATCTTCTACCATCATTGAAATCCTTGGTGGGCCCACCTGGGTTCGAACCAGGGACCTTCCGGTTATGAGCCGGTGGCTCTTCCCGCTGAGCTATGGGCCCATTAATTTTAAAATACCTGTTTTGGGACACCTTGTCAAGGACCCGATAAATCTGTTTTTTAAGTAGGAACTTCCCAGCCCGGGCTGAAGGGCCATTCCCTCGGAATCAGAGGTGCTGGTTCTTCATCCCGGGCGAAAACACAAAACTGGGGGGCAAGTCCGATAAATAGTTCCGAGATAGAAGTTTAAAGTTTCTTTTTCATCCGAACGCGTCACCTCGAACTCTGCTTCCCGAATTCCGGACTTATTCCTCCCAACTGTTTTTAGTCGTCCACAAAGGACCGAAGCTTTTTCGAACGGGAGGGGTGGCGAAGTTTCCGTAGAGCCTTCGCTTCAATCTGCCGGATGCGTTCGCGCGTTACGTCGAAATTCTGTCCCACTTCCTCCAGGGTATGATCGGCTTTCTCATCGATGCCGAACCGCATCTTTAAAACCTTCTCCTCACGGGGGGTTAACGTCGCCAGGACCTTCCGGGTCTGCTCCGAAAGGTTCAGGTGGACCACGGCCTCTGAGGGAGAGACGACCTTTTTATCCTCGATGAAGTCCCCTAAATAGCTGTCCTCTTCTTCTCCGATGGGGGTGTCCAAAGAGATGGGTTCCTTGGCGATCTTTAATACTTTACGCACCTTGTCCAGGGAAAAGTCCATGCGCTCGGCAATCTCCTCCGGCGTGGGTTCCCGGCCGTTCTCCTGGACCAGGTAACGGGAAGTGCGGATCAGCTTGTTGATGGTCTCGATCATATGCACCGGGATCCGAATCGTACGCGCCTGGTCCGCAATGGCGCGGGTGATGGACTGACGGATCCACCAAGTCGCATACGTGCTGAATTTGTACCCCCGCTGATATTCAAATTTGTCCACCGCTTTCATCAACCCGATATTCCCTTCTTGGATGAGGTCGAGAAATTGCAGGCCGCGGTTGGTATATTTTTTGGCAATGGAGACCACCAGGCGGAGGTTGGCCTTGATCAATTCATTCTTGGCCAGTTCGGCTTTGGTCTCTCCGCTTTTCACTGCTTGTAGGGTGCGCTTCAGTTCTTCCACCGGGAGGTTAGACTCTGATTCTACCCGGCGGATTTTCCGCTGCGCGTTCTTGACCGTCCGTTCGTATTCCTCTAGATCATCTTTCTTCAGGCCCGTTTTGCGCAGGGTTTTACGAAATTCTTCCGGGTTTTTTTTCCTCGCCCGCAAAAGCCGTTGGAGTTGATCGAGGGACATACGCGTTCGCCTCTGGACACGATTCTGGCACTCCAGAATCTCGGTCTCGCCCTTTTCCACCCTCTCCGCCAAGCCCTTGAGTTTCTGAACGATCTTGTCAATATGCTTGGTTTTGAGATTGATGTCCTTGAGCAGCGAGACGATCTTTTCTTTATTGGCCTGCAGGCGCTTTTCTTGTTGCATCTGGAAAGAAACTGTAATTTTACTTTTCCCCAGCCTCTCCCGAATCTGGCGATTGCGTTCATCCTTTTTTTTAATCTGGTCGATCAAGGAGAGAATCCTCTGAACGTTAAATTCCTCTTCCAGAAAGTATTCTTCTTCCTCCAAGTCCTGGGCCAGCTCTTTGGTCTTCACTTTCTTGGAACGCAGTCGTTCCCCAAACTGGATGATCTCCTTGATGGTCAACGAAGAATCCAGGACGGCATTGATGACTTCCTTCTCCCCAGCCTCGATGCGCTTGGCGATCTCCACTTCCCCTTCGCGGGTAAGCAGAGAAACGGACCCCATCTCCCGCAGGTACATGTAAACCGGATCGATTGCTTTCCCCAGTCCCTCGGCTTCTAAATCCACTTCTTCTTCGACCGGAAGGTGCTCGACTTCCTCCCGTTGCTTACCTACCTTCACCTTATGGGCAACATCGACCACCTCGATGTCCATCTCCCCAAACATCATCATCAGGTCATCGATCTGATCCGAGGATACGATGTCCGAGGGGAGAAGGTCATTGACCTCATCATAGGTTAAAAATCCTTTCTCTTTCCCCAAGTTAATTAGCTGCTTGACTTTCTCCATCTCTCCTTCTTTAGCCATAAAATTTCCACCTCTTCTTTGGCTTATGAATCGGCGTTGGGCTGGAATCTACCAGCGGCATCATCGATCCATTTTTTTTGCTCCAGGAGGAGTCGCTGTTTCCGTTTGAGCAGTTCCTTTATCCCGAAGGCACTGGTAACACCTTCTTTACCCTGCTGGCTCCGGTGCCGGATCTCCTCGTCCACGTGCTGGATCTCCTGCCGAACTTGGAAAAGTTTCACTTGCTTGAGGCAGTCCCTGAGCATCCGGTCGGCATCGATCACGCTTTCCTCGGTAAGAAGTAATTCAGAAGTTAAATCTTTTAATTCCTCATCCCCTACTTGGGCGAAGAATTCCTGAACATCCATTTTTTGTTTGGTTTCCCAGAAGCGCACGATTTCCCCGGCTAATTTCTTATGCCGGGGGTCGGAGAAAGCGTCCTTGCCCACGGCTTCCTCGACCACGGGAATCACTTGGCTGTGCAGGAGCATGAGCTGTAAAATGAGCCTTTCATGAACCGGTCCCCGGGATATCCTCTGGGATTTTTCCACAGGTTCGGCCGCAGGAGCTTGTTTGGTCACTAATCGGGGACGGATCTGGGACTCTTTCAGCCCCAGGCGGCCGGCCACTCGCTCCACGTACAGGGTTTGTTCCAGAGGATCCCTCAGGCGATTTAAGGCCGGGAGGAGATCCCGGACGGCTCGAACTTTTCCCTCCACCGTCCCAGTAGGGTGTCGGCGCAAAGCCTGCTCCAATAAGTAATCTATGAGGGGCAGGGCTTTGGCCAGAACCTGTTCAAATCCTTTTTTCTTTTCCTGGCGGACGAAGCTATCCGGATCAAAGCCGGTGGGCAGAGAGGCTACCCTGACCGCAATTCCTTCCTGCAAGAAAAGTTCCAAGCTTCGCTGGGTGGCTTTTTGGCCGCTCTCGTCCGCATCAAAAATCAGGACGGCCTCTCGGGTATATCGCCCTACCAAGCTCACCTGCGCGGAAGTCAAGGCCGTTCCCAAAGAAGCCACCACATTCCGGATCCCTTCCCGGTTCAGGGAGAGGAGATCCATATACCCTTCCACGATCAACGCCGCTCCCTGCTCCCGGATAGGGCCTAAAGCCACGTTCAAGCCATAAAGGGTTTGACCCTTACTGTAAACGGGGGACTCCGGCGAATTCATATATTTGGGAGAAGCCGGGCTGCCGCTGGCCGCGCCATCATCGACGATCCTTCCCCCAAAACCGCAGATCGTGCCGCCCACATTGATTATGGGGAAAATAACCCTCCGGCGAAAACGGTCATAAAAACCAGATTTCTCCCCCGGCTTTCTCCCTTCTTTCCGCGGGAGAATCAACCCTAGTCTTTCGGCCTGATTCAGGGGAATCCCTTTATTCTGGAGAAAATGGCATAGGGAGTCCCAGGAAGCAGGCGCAAAGCCTAACCGATGGTCATGGATCACTTCTTTCGAGATCCCTCTTTGGCTCAAGTATCTTCTGCCTTCTTCGCCCTCTTTTTGGGCAATCAGCAGGCGGTGGTAGTATTCTGCGGCGATCTCATTGATCTCGAATAACTGGGCCTTCAGACTCCTGCGGGCTTTCTCGGCTTCAGATAATTCCCGGGTAGGGAGGGTTATCCCGTATCGTTTGGCTAATTCCTTCACAGCTTCGGGGAAGTTCAGGCTGTTGACTCGCATCAGGAAATTGAAAACATTCCCTCCTGCACCGCATCCAAAGCAATGAAAGATTCCTTTCTCTTCATTCACCGTGAAGGAAGGCGTTCTTTCCGAATGAAAGGGACAGAGCCCCAGGTAATTTTTCCCGGCTTTCTTCAAGGACACGAAATCGGAAATGACCTCCAAGATATTGGCCCGCTCCCGAATCTCAATAATTTTTCCCTCGGGAATGAAGTCCTTCATCCTTCAGTTTTGTCCTAACCCTTCTTTACCCGACCGCCGATTGGCTCTACCCGTTGCCGGGGTAGGGCCGATTTCTACAACCGTCACTCCGTCTCCCCCCCGGCCCGGACTGCCGGGCAGGAATGCTTTCACAAAAATATGGCATCTTAAGTGCTCCCGGATGGCCTGGCGAAGCCGTCCTGAACCCGCCCCGTGGATGACCTCCAATTCCGTGAGACCCGCCAAAAACGCTTCGTCGATGCTTTTGTCCACCATGGGAAGAGCTTCCTCCACGCGCAGGCCAATGACGTTCAATTCCCGGGCAGCGCAGGGGATTTGATAGTGAATAAAGCCAGTATGCTTTGGCGGTCTTTCTTTCTTTTTTTCTCCTGACTTCTTTACACGGCCCCCTTTTAGTTGGCTCAAAGCGTTTCCTTCTCCCCCCAGGTCCGAGCGTCGCCCGTTTCTTCCCTTATATTGGCCCGCTCCATCCTCTGGGCTTGCCGGCAATCTCCACCGGTTGATTTTTTCCTCTTCGGCCCTGATGGCCTGTTCCAGACGGTGGACATCGGTTCGACCCTTGGCTTTGAACTCGTTGATCAGCCCCCTGAGGTCTTCTTTAGCTTGCCGGACCAAGGTTTGGGCTTCTTCGCGGGCGCTGGCCAGAATATTTTCTGTCTCCTTTTCGGTCCGCTGTCGGAAAGCTTCAGCCTCTTCCCGAGCAGCCTCCGCTTCCTGCTGCCGGCGATCCCACTCCTGTCTTTTTATGTCCATCTCTCTCTGGGTCTGTTCCAAACTCTGGAGCAGCTGGATTACCTGGCGATCTCCTTCGCCAAGATAACCTTTTGCTTTTCCGACCAACTCGGGAGGGAAGCCCCATTTTTCTGCCATGGGAAGAGCATAACTCTCACCCGGTCGGCCATAGATCAACCGGTAAGTAGGGCAGAGCGTCCCGGCGTCAAACTCCACCGAAACGTTCATCAAGTCGGGGTGGTGCGCGCCGTAGGCTTTAAGCAAATGGAGATGCGTGGTGACCACGGTTTTCGCTCCCCGCTCGCGCAGCGTATCGATTAAAGCCATGGTTAACGCTGCCCCCTCTCCTGGATCCGTCCCTCCCCCCACTTCGTCTAAAAGGATGAGGGAAGATTTATCCGCCGCCTTAACGATCCTGGCGGCGGTTTGCACCCAAGCTGAAAAAGTACTCAAGTTATCCTGCAGGCTTTGTTCGTCGCCAATATCGGCAAAGATGTTGCGAAACACAGCCACTTCACTTCCCTCGGCTGCAGGAATGGGGATTCCACATTGAGCCATTAGGGTCAAGAGTCCCAATGTCTTCAGGGCTACGGTTTTCCCTCCTGTATTGGCTCCGGTGATCACGAGAGTACTCTTGCCGTTATCCAGATGAAGATCGATGGGCACAACTGCTTGGGGTTCAATCAGGGGATGGCGGGCGTGGGTTAAGCGCCAATATCCCTGCTCGTTGAGCAGAGGAATCGTTCCTTTCATGGCTCGGGCATATTTGGCCTTGGCCATAACCAGGTCCAGGCGGCCAAGAACTTCTATAGCTCGGATGATCTCGCCCGCTCGCTCCCGGACTAAGGCTGTCAGGCGGAGGAGAACGCGCCGTTCTTCTTCCTTTTCATCTTTCAAGAGCAAATTTAATTCATTGTTTTCCTCTACCGTAGAAAAAGGTTCGATGAAATAGGTGGCCCGGGATTGGGACTGATCGTGAATAATTCCCGGCATGATGTTTTTAAACTCTGATTTTATGGTAACTACATAGCGTTCATTGCGCAGGGTGACGATTTGATCTTGGAAGATCTTGCGGAGATTCTCCTGTTTCCATAGCGCTTCCAGGGCGTTACGGATCCGGTTACGAACCCGGGAGATCTCTTTGCGGAGGCGCTGGAGTTCTGGGCTAGCTGCATCCAATATTTTCCCCCGGGGACCAAGGGCGGATTGCAGTTCCGCATACAGGTTCTTAAATTCAGGGATTTCCTCCATCCATTGCTGCAACTGCGGATGATGAACACGGGTGTTGCTCACAAACTGTTTAATCCTGCCAGCAGCACCCAGAGTACTCCTCAAAGACAGGAATTCTTCGGGAAGGAGGCAGGTCCCCTCAGGGTGAATTCTCTGTAACAGGGGCCGCACTTCATGGACCCCTTCCATGGGGATGTCGCCCTCTTCTTGCAGAATGGCGGAAGCTTCCGCCGCCTGCCGCAGGAGGGTCTCCACCTCACCCTGCTCCCTGGACGGGCCCAGGGTGAGACAGAGGTTTTGCCCTACCTCCGAGGAGGCATAATCCTTTAAATTTTGCACGAACCGATGAAATTCTAAAACGCGGAGCGCACGCTCCTCCATGAACTTGCCTCAGGCTTCCGGCGCAAATCTTCCCCTGGCCTTCTCGACCTTAATGAGATGGACCCGAGGTTGATTTCCCGTAGCAGTGGGGTCCAGAGTAAACGGCGAAATATGATCGATGATCGTGGAGTGAGGGCTGGAAAACGTGTGTTTGACCCCCTGCTCGTCGCGGCCGAAAAAAAACCGGGCGTTGCGACCAAAGGAGTTGGTTTCTCGCTAACGAGAAAAAAAGTTAAAACCCTCTCCCTGCATCCACTCTTGCCAAACGACCGCAGGGTACTGGGATAAGAAGATAATCGGTCAAAGGGGAATTCTTAACTCGCCAGTTTAGATAATTTTTGTTTAACGATCTCACTGACAGTTTTTCCTTCAGCCCGGCCAGAAATTTTGGCCATAACCGCTTTCATGACCTTGCCCTGATCTTTTATCCCGGTGGCTTGGGTTTCCAATAGGACTTGGTCGATGAGTACCTCGATTTCGGACTGGGAAAGGGGCTGAGGGAGATAAGCCTGGAGGAATTGGAGTTCTGCTTCTTCCTTCTCCACCAAATCTTGCCGTTGGCCTTCTCGAAAAAGTCGAATGGATTCACGCCGTTGTTTGACCAAAGTGGCGATCGCCTCCATCACCTCGGCGTCTGACAGTTCCTTCTTCTGACCGCTGACCTCCCGCTTCTTGATCTCGGTCCGAAGAAGCCGTAGCGCCGAAAGTCTTCTTTCCTCCCGGGCTTTTAGTGCCTCGTTGAAATCTTTCGAGATTTGTTCTTTGAGCATCATGCTTGATTATTCGTCATAAATACGCATGCGCTTCATGGCCCGCTTGCGCGCGGCCAGGGCTTTTTTCTTCCTCTTCACGCTGGGCTTTTCGTAATGCTCCCGCTTGCGGATTTCTGAAAGAATCCCGGCCTTCTCGCACTGCTTTTTAAACCTTTTTAGGGCATTTTCGAAGGATTCACCTTCTTTAACTTTGACCCCCGGCATTCATTTTTCCCTCCCTCCCAAACCGCTTTTTATTTTTACTAATAATTAATCATTTCATTGCCAGAAACGAGAAATAAATTGATAATTTTTACTGAGTCGTTTTTAGATGCTGGGTGTACCTTTTTATATCATGGCGTGTGAAAAAATTTTTAAAAAACCTATAAAATCAACCCCCCGCCAATCAATCGGAATATATAAGAGTTAAATTTTTATGATAATCTTCCTTATCAAGAAAGTCAATTATTTTTTTTAGTTTTTAACCTATCCTGACTGGAAGACTACTCATCTTCAAGTATTCTTTTGCTTCCTTAATGGTATGCTTCCGGTAATGGAAAATTGATGCCGCCAGAACGGCGTCCGCTTTTCCATACACCAGGGCATCCCGAAGGTGTTCAAGTGTTCCCGCCCCTCCCGAAGCAATGACCGGAACGCTTAAGGAATCGGAAAATACCCGATTCAGCGGAAGGTCGTACCCTATATTGGTCCCATCTCGGTCCATACTCGTAAGTAAAATTTCACCTGCTCCGTTCCGTTCTACCTTTTTAGCCCATTCCAGAGCGTTGATCCCTGTCGGAGTCCGACCCCCATGGATGTAAACTTCCCAAAAAAGATTTTTACTGAGCTCATCCAACTCATCGCCGTTATCTTTTCTGGCTATTTCGTCCGCCTCGGCCCATAAACGATCTTCGGCCCGGACCCTTTTGGCGTCGATGGCTACCACAATACACTGACTTCCGAACTTCTCGGAAGCTTCCCGAACAAGGGTGGGATTCTGCACGGCCGCTGTGTTGATGGAAACCTTGTCCGCCCCTGCCCGCAGCAACTCCCGGATATCTTCCAAACTCCTTATTCCCCCCCCAACGGTCAACGGCATAAAAACCTCTTCGGCGGTCCGGCGGACTACATCGAGGATAATCTGGCGGCGTTCGGAGGAAGCGGTGATGTCTAAAAAAGTGAGTTCATCGGCACCTTGTTCATCGTAAACCCGGGCGTTTTCCACCGGGTCGCCAGCATCCCGCAGGTGGATAAAGTTGGTGCCTTTAACGACCCGTCCATCTTTTACATCCAGGCAGGGAATAATTCGTTTGGCCAGCAACTTCAACCTCCTTCTTCGCCTGCTCGGGCGATGGCCTCGGGAAGCTTTAAAGTTCCGGCATAGAGCGCCCTTCCCACGATTACGGCGCCAACCCCTTCCTTCTCTAAGGGCAGCAGGGCTTTGATGTCAGCGATCGTGGCAATACCCCCCGAGGCGATGAGGGGAATTTTCAAGGCCCGGGCTACCTCGCGCGTTGCTGGGAGATTCACACCTTTTTGCGTTCCATCCCGGAGAATATCGGTGTAGATGATCGCGGATGCTCCTAGACCTTCACACTTTCTGGCCAGGTTCACAGCCGCTACATCGGTCTCTTGCACCCATCCGGAGATTACCGCCCGGCCTTTTTTGGCGGCGATGTCCACAGCCACATGCCCCGGCCACTGGAGGCAGGCATCGCGTAGGAAATGCGGGTTCACGAAGGCGGCTGTCCCTAAAATCACCCGGTGGATTCCGAGAGAGAGATAACTTTCGACGGTGACGAGGTCCCTGATTCCCCCACCGACTTGTACCGGAACGGAACACTTTCTCACGATCGCCTCGATCGTTTTCCGGTTTTTAGGAAGGCCTTCCCGGGCGCCATCCAGGTCAACCACGTGGAGGAATTCAGCCCCCTCCCCGATCCACCTATCAGCCATGGCCACAGGATCTTCCCCATACACAGTCTCTCTCCCATAATCACCCTGGAAGAGCCGCACGCACTTTCCCCCGCGAATGTCAATAGCCGGAATGATTAACATAGCAATAATTCGGACGCAGATTTTCGCAGATCACCGCACACTCTGCGTTCCCTTGCCTCCGCAAAGGAATTTCCTAACTTACAAATACTCTTTCCAACCTTTATCGTTCAGTTCCTGTAAAACTCGCCGGACGTCCTGGGATCTTTCTTTGGGGCAGACGAGAAAAGCGTTTCCAGACTCCACCACGATCATGTCTTTCAGGCCGATGATAGCGATAAGTTTCTCCTCGGCGCGTACCAGGCAGCCCGAGCTATCGATCACCAGCACTTTTCCCCGGGTAACCTGCTTCCCACCCGGTAAAACATTCCCGGCTTCGTCTTTGGGCCAAATCTGGGTTAAAGCGGCCCAGCTTCCTACGTCATTCCAGAGAAACTTTACCTGCATTAAGGCCACATTGGGGGCTTTCTCCATGATCCCGTAATCCACCGAAACGGGCTGGATCCGTTCGTAGATATTTTTTAAAACCAGGTTGGCGCGGGGAGTTCCCAAGGAGGCCTTAAACCTCAACATCTCCCTATAAAGGGAAGGGAGAAACCTCTCCAAGGCTTCTAAAAACACTCCCACCTTCCAGACGAACATTCCGCTATTCCAGAGATAGTCCCCTCGATGCAAGTAATGCAGGGCTCTGGCCCGTGAAGGTTTTTCGCGGAAGGCCTTGGCTCGGAAAACCTGCAACCCGGCTGCCTGGCCGAGTATTTCCCCTTTTTGAATGTATCCATACCCTGTTTCCGGTTCCGTGGGTTGTATTCCCAGAGTCACCAAAAAATTCTGTTTGGCGGCAAACTCCGCCGCCCCTTTCAAGGTCTGCAAAAATAACTTCCGATCAGGGATAAAATGGTCGGCCGGTAGGACGGCCATGATGGCTTCCGAGTTCCGTTGTTGAATATGCAGAGCTGCCAGGCAAAGACACGGGGCTGTGTTCTTTCCTTGGGGCTCCATTAAAATATTGCCCGGCGGAATTTGCGGAACCTGGCGGTGCAATTCCTTGGCTTGGAAGCTGGCGGTGACGATAAATATCTTTTCTGCAGGAGCAAAGGGGCGAACTCGTTCCACCGTTTCCCAGATCATCGGGCGGTCGGAGAGGATGGGCAGAATCTGTTTGGGCCTTTTTTCCCGACTCCAAGGCCAGAAACGCGTACCACCCCCCCCGGCCATGATCACCAAATATACCTTCGAGGTTTTACCCATCCTCAATCTTATCCCCTTGGCAATCCCCAATGCGGATTGCCAATTTTTTATTTGGATATTTCCTTAATCCTATTCTCGATCAATTGGCGAATCTCTTTTAGGCGCTCCGGCGTCCTGGCTTCGAATCGCAAGACGATAACCGGTTGAGTATTGGAGGCCCGGACAAGACCCCAGCCGTCAGGAAAGAGGACGCGGACTCCGTCCACGTCCACAATGGGATATTCTTTGCGGAAAGACTCTTTCACTTTTTCCACCAGTGCGAATTTTTCCTCGTCGGGACAGGGTACACGAATCTCGGGGGTGGAGAAAGTTTTCGGCAAATCACCTAAAAGTTCCGGGAGGGTCTTTTCCGTCTGGGAAAGGATTTCCAGCAAACGGCAAGAGGCGTATATGGCGTCATCGTACCCGAAATACCGGTCCGCAAAGAAAATGTGCCCGCTCATCTCTCCCCCCAAAAGGGCCTTCTCTTCTTTCATCTTGCTCTTCAGCAAGGAATGCCCGGCCTTCCACATGATCCCGCGCCCCCCATGCCGGGCAATGTCATCGTAAAGATTTTGCGAACATTTCACCTCGGATACAATGGTCGCCCCCGGATGGTTTCGTAATACTTCCCGGGCAAAAAGAATCAACAGCTGGTCGCCCCAGATGATGTTGCCGAGATGGTCAACGACCCCGATTCGGTCTGCATCCCCATCGTAACCGATCCCCACCTCCGCTCCTATTTCTTGCACCTTGGCAATTAAATCTTTCATGTTCTCGGGGACGGTCGGGTCTGGATGGTGATTGGGAAACCGCCCATCTACCTTGGAATAAAGATCTTCCACTCCGCAACCCAGGTCCCGCAATATTTTAGGGGCTACCGCGCCGGCGGTTCCATTGCCGCTGTCTATTACCAGTTTGATTCTTCGATCGAGATGGATGTTTTGCAGAATATAATTTTGATATGCCGGAATAACCTCTTGGAAAGAGACCGAGCCCTTACCTTCAGCAAATTTTCCGGCCTCGATGATCTTTCGTAAATTCTGGATCTCTTCCCCGAAGAGCGTATCCTTGCCCACGCAAACCTTGAAACCGTTGAACTCGGGTGGATTATGACTGCCGGTGATCATCACCCCGCCTTCCCGGTCGAGGTGGAAAAGGGAAAAATAAAAAACCGGCGTAGGGCCAACCCCGATATCTATGATCTCCAAACCGCCAGAGACCATTCCTTGAACCAGAGGTTCGCGAAACCTCGGTGAGCTCAACCTTCCATCCCTTCCTACCACGACCCGGCGCTTTCCCTGTCGGGATATATAGGTAGCGAAGGCCTGCCCCAAAAGGCGCACGACCTCATCGGTCAAGTCTTGATCCACTATCCCCCGGATGTCATACTCCCGAAAAATTCTCGGATTCATGGCCCTCCTTTTCTTAAAAAAATTATAGGTTACAATAATTTAGCATACCTCTGAGAGAATGGTCAATTGGAAAAGAATCCTTGTAAATTCATCAACCTATTGAAAAGTGAAGGGGGGCAAAATTTGCGATTGACAGAAGGATTACGGCAAAGATATGATGCAAATCTCCTTTTTTGTAGATATTTGCAGCCATGCGGAGGGCTAGCCATGCGTAGCGATTTGATGAAGAAGGGATTGGAGAAAGCGCCCCACCGTTCTCTCTTTAAGGCCATGGGCTTTACCGATGAAGAAATCCGCCGACCGATGGTCGGCATTGCCAATTCAGCCAATGAGATCATTCCCGGCCATATCCATTTAGATAAAATCGTCGAGGCCGTGAAAGCTGGGGTGCGCATGGCTGGAGGGACACCCATAGAATTCTGCACGATCGGTGTTTGTGACGGGATCGCCATGAACCATGAAGGGATGAAATATTCTCTGGCCAGCCGGGAGCTGATCGCCGACTCGGTTGAAGTTATGGCTACTGCCCATCCCTTCGATGCCTTAGTCCTTGTTCCCAACTGCGACAAGATCGTCCCCGGAATGCTTATGGCCGCCATGCGCTTAAACCTTCCTTCCCTTGTGATCAGCGGTGGGCCCATGCTAGCTGGCAAATTTGAAGAAAGAGAAGTAGATTTAATCGGGGTCTTCGAAGGCGTGGGCCGAGTGGCCCGCGGTGAATGGACAGCAGCCCAATTGAAAGACCTGGAAGAATGCGCTTGCCCGGGTTGCGGCTCCTGTGCGGGCATGTTTACGGCCAACTCGATGAACTGTTTGTCGGAAGCTCTCGGTTTGGCTCTTCCGGGGAACGGGACAATTCCCGCTGTGATGGCCGCCCGCATTCGGCTGGCCAAAATGGCCGGAACAAAAATTATGGAGCTTTGGAAAAAGAATATCCGCGCGCGGGACATTGCCACCCTCAATGCTTTTAAAAATGCCATGGCTGTGGACATGGCGCTGGGATGTTCCACCAACACAGTTTTGCATCTGCCGGCCATTGCCCATGAAGCGAAAATTGACTTGAATTTGGACCTATTCAATACCATGAGCAACAAGACTCCGCACCTGTGCTTTCTCAGCCCTGCGGGTCCTCACCACCTGCAGGACCTTGATGCCGCCGGAGGCGTCCCAGCGGTGATCGCTGAATTGGCCAAGATAGGAGAGATCGATAAGACGGTAATGACCGCCACCGGCAAAAATGTGGGCCAGAATTTAAAAGGAGTTAAAGTCAAGGACCATAGAGTGATCCGGTCCATTCACGACCCTTATCACAAAGAAGGAGGCCTGGCTATCTTGCGGGGAAATTTGGCTCCAGACGGAGCAGTGGTGAAACAATCCGCTGTAGCACCCGAGATGATGGTGAATGAAGGCACAGCCATTGTCTTTGAGTCCGAAGAAGAAACCATGGAAGCCATCCTGAAAGGAAAGGTGAAGCCCGGCCATATTGTGGTGGTTCGATACGAGGGCCCTAAAGGCGGGCCGGGGATGCGGGAAATGCTTTCTCCCACTTCCGCAATTGTCGGTATGGGGCTGGACAAAGATGTAGCCTTGATCACCGACGGGAGGTTCAGTGGAGGCTCCCGGGGTGCAGCCATCGGGCATGTCTCACCTGAAGCTGCCGAAGGAGGGTTGATTGCGTTGGTAAAGAATGGGGACCGGATATCGATCAATATTCCGAAAAAAAAGCTAATTCTCCTGGTTAGTGAGGAGGAAATCAAAGAAAGGAAAAAAAATTGGAAGCCGCCAAAGCCGAAGATAAAATTCGGCTATGCAGCCCGTTATGCCCAGATGGTGACGTCAGCGGGTACGGGAGCGGTTTTTAAAGATTTTTTTTAACCTAAATCGATTGGATAGAAATTTCCTTTTTGGACACGGATGTACACAGATTATCAGGATAAACTAAAAAGAAAATAATGATCCGTTGTTATCTGCGTCAATCTGCGTCTTATTAAATTTATAAGAAAATAGGAGCCAGAATAGAGAATAATCCTGCTTTTTTGGAAATCTGGCTCCTGTTTTTTTAATTTTGTCTTCACAATTAATCGATAAACATCTTTTTTTTAAAAACCTTCATTTTTTTCTTGACAAGGTTTTTTTTATGATATAATCTGTAGAAAAACATATCTATATTTATTTATAAATTTAAACATATAACTATTTGCCTACTTCAAATAAGATAAGGCTCCTCTGGAGTATACTCATGAGGACTTCAGATATATTAAAAAAATTAAATATTCCAAGGCATAAGCTTTATTATTTAGAGCAGAAAGGGTTTATAAAGCCGAAACGAATTCCCATGGGGGAACTTGAAACCAGGGAATACAGCGAAGAAGATTTTAAAAAGCTCGAACTAATTTGGAAATATTTACAAAGCGGCTTCAAACATAAAATTGCCTACCAAAAGGCTTTGGAAGAACTGCAAAGTCCAAAACTTGATCTTGAGAGGGGACCATGAACGTTGCAGGCTGTACTGTGCTCCCGAGGGAGCCAAACAAAACGGTAAATCGTGCAGAGGCCACGCTCTCTGCAGAGGAGGAACACCAACACAATCCGTGGAAAGATGCCACCGAGGAAGAATGGGAAGACTGGCGGTGGCAACTGAAACATCGTGTCACCAGTGCGGAGCAGCTCAAACTAATCTTAAACCTTAGCCAGGAAGAAATCGCCGCCATCGAAGCCTCGAAAGGAAGGATGGCTACCGCCATCACCCCCTACTTTGCCAAATTGATGGACCGTAATGATTCCAACTGCCCCATTCGCCGCCAGGCCATTCCAACCCTGGAAGAATTTCACTTCTCTCCTCATGACCTTTTTGACCCCTGTGCCGAAGATGAAAATTCTCCCGTCCATGGCCTGGTCCACCGCTATCCCGATCGCGTACTTCTTTTAGTCACGGATAAGTGCGCCGTTTACTGCCGCTATTGCACGCGCCGCCGGATGGTGGGCTCGAGTGAAAAGTGCATTACCGAGGAAAAACTGGATGAAGCCGTGGCCTACATCCAGTCTACGAAAAAGGTTCGGGACGTTTTGATTTCAGGCGGCGATCCTCTGCTTTTTGAGGACGACCATTTGGAAGGGATCATCGCCAAAGTAAGGAAGATTCCCCATGTAGAGATCATTCGCATCGGAACGCGGGTTCCGGTAACTCTTCCCCAGCGGATCAACCCAACGCTAACCTCGATGTTGAAAAAATATCACCCCCTTTGGATGAGTATCCACTTCAGCCACCCCAAGGAGATCACGAAGGAAGTGCGCCGGGCCTGCGCCATGCTGGCGGAGTCCGGCATTCCTCTGGGAAGCCAGACCGTTCTGCTGCGGAAAATTAACGACCGCCCCGTAGTGATGAAGCGTCTCATGCACGAGCTCTTGAAAATCCGCGTCCGCCCCTACTACATCTATCAATGTGACCTGGCCATGGGCACAGAGCACTTTCGCACCCCCATTGCCGTGGGGATTAATATCATCGAAAAACTGCGGGGACACACCACGGGTTACGCCGTTCCCAGCTTTGTCATTGACGCTCCCGGCGGTGGAGGAAAGATTCCCGTAGGACCTACCTATCTGATCTCCCAGGACAAAGGAAAAATGGTCTTGAGGAACTATCAGGGAAAAGTGTTTGAGTATCAGGAACCCCAATACCAGGGTTCCTGATCATCCTGTGAATCTGGAAAAATCGAGCCCTCTTGCTTAAACGGAAAGAGGGCTTTTTTATTTTTTAGGCTTCTTTTTCAGGGCCAACTGGATAACTTCGTCCATACGCTGTACGAAGTGGAGTCCAGGCCAACCCAGTGGCTACCCCCGGCTCAGAAGTGCGTTCCGCCACTTCCGAGAAAAATTTAATTGGGCCCAAATAAGCAGGCACACTTTCGGCATCGATGACCGTGAGGATTTCCTGGCCCTCAGCCACGCGTTTCGCCACTCCCCGGCATACATTGGCAATCTCCCGCTCCAAATTGCGCACTCCCGCTTCCCGGGTGTATTCGAGAGCGATGCGGCGCAGAGCCCCGTCCTCAAATTTTATATTTTTTTCCTCCAGGCCATGGGCCTCAATCTGCCTGGGAACCAAATAATCTCTGGCAATTCTCAACTTTTCTTCTTCGGTATAGCCCGGAAGATCCAAAACTTCCATCCGGTCCCGCAATGCCGGTGGAATCGGATCTAAAATATTGGCCGTAGTAATGAACATGGCTTTGCTGAGGTCAAAGGGGACATCGATATAATGATCGGAAAAGGAATTATTCTGCTCCGGATCCAGGACTTCCAATAAAGCCGCCGAGGGATCGCCGCGAAAATCCATCCCTAACTTATCAATTTCATCGAGCATGAAGAGGGGATTATTGGAGCCGGCCTTACGGATCCCCTGAATAATCCGGCCGGGAAGAGCACCGATATAAGTACGGCGATGGCCGCGAATTTCCGCTTCATCGCGCACTCCGCCTAAGGACATACGGATAAACTTACGCCCTAACGCTTTGGCGATGGACTTCCCCACCGAGGTTTTCCCTGTACCCGGAGGCCCGACAAAACAAAGAATCGGACCCTTCATGTCCGTCTTGAGCTTGCGGACCGACAAATATTCCAAGATGCGTTTTTTCACTTTCTCCAGATCATAGTGATCTTCATCCAGGACTTTCTGAGCCTGGGGAATATCTAAATTGTCCGCAGTGGCAACGGCCCAGGGAAGTTCGATGAGCCATTCGAGGTAGGTTCGGGAGACCGTGTATTCTGCAGCCGCCGGAGGCATCTTGGCCAGGCGTTCAAGTTCCCGTTCTCCTTCTTTCATCGCCTCCGGTGGGAGTTTGGCTTGAACCAAGCGTTGCCGCAGTTCCTCAATTTCTACCGTCCGCTCGTCTCTTTCTCCCAACTCCTTCTGGATGGCCTTGAGTTGCTCGCGCAGGAAATATTCTCGTTGAGATTTGTCAATCCCTTCCCGGACCTGAGTTTGAATCTTGGAGCTTAGTTCCAGAACGCTGAGTTCCTTTGTGAGCAGTAGATTGGCCTTGTCCAGGCGGTCTTTAACGTTAAGCGTCTCCAGAATGGCTTGCTTATCTGCCAGGGGAACATTCAGGGAAGAAGCGACGAGGTCGGCCAAAGCCCCGGGTTCATCGAGGTTCATGGCCACGATAGCCAATTCAGCCGGGAGATTGGGAGCTAATTCCACCACCTTCTGGAAAATGCCTTTCACCCCCACCATCAAGGCTTGCGTATCCCCTTTCGCCTCCACTGTATCTTGCAGGGGAATAACCCTGGCCCGGAGGAAGGGTTCCCGTTGGGTAAACTCCTTGAGGCGGATGCGTCCAGTTCCCTGGATAAGCAGGCGGATGCTGCTGTTGGGAACTTTGATCATTTTGAGAATGTAAGCCGCGCAGCCGATTTCGAACAAATCTTCCGCTTTAACCTGCTGCTCCATCTCTCTACTTTTTATGGCCACAATGCCGACTACTTTATTGGAGATTAGAGCGGCGTCGATCAGCTTGATCAGCGGTTCCTGGCTGACCATCAAAGGCAGGATCATTTTGGGATAAAGCGTTGTCTCATGGATGGGGATGATGGGCAGTTCATCGGGGATCTCCATTTCCTTAGGCCCCTCCCCTTCCCCGGTTATGGGGCCCGCGGGAGACTTCTCCAAGATCATATTAGATTCATCAGGAATCAAAAGCTGATTGGCATTCATAGGATTTTCACCTCCACGGCCTTGGAGACGGATTCTTTCTTTTTGGGTACAGTGACCATGAGAAATCCTTCGCGGTAGGTGGCCTTGATCTCGTCCACATTGAGGGAGAATGGGACATGCAGGGTCCGTCGAAATATCCGTAGTCAATCTCCATTTGATGGAGCTGGGTCTTGGGGGAAGGGCTGAATTCGGTTCTCGTTCCGGAAATGGCCAGGAGGCTCTTTTCGAAAAGGACCTGAATATCTTCGCCTCTCACGCCGGCGATCTCCATAACAATGACCAGGCTGTCTCCGGTTTCATAAATGTCCATCGGCGGGTGAAAGGACCGCTTGGGCTGGTAACTCAGAGGTTTCACCTCTTTGAAAAATTCTCCCATAAGTCGATGGATTCGGCTTCTCATTTGGTCAAAGTCATCGATCGGCATAGTTCCCTCCCCATTTCCCGGTCTTTATCAATTTAACGTTTTGAAAAGACGCGCTAAACTTCATTGAAAAATGAAAATTGCCAATTGGAAAATGCAAGTTTCTCTGAAAAAGCTTCGTCTTTTTGAAATTTTCAATTTAACTTTTGCATTTTGCATTGAAGTTTAGCCAATTTATTCAAAGGGCTAAACTGTTACCCCGGTCTGATATCTATAAAAACTTTATCAGAAACCCCTCCGGAGTCAATAGATAGCGATTTCCCATTGCCCCCTTTCACTTTTTCATCGTCCTTTCCTTGAAGATTAGTTTTTTTTCTGATAGTATCTTTATGACTCAATTTTTTCAAATTCTCGGATAATTTATTATAGTAGGAGGGTGGCGCATGGCAGAAATCAAGAGTGCCATCGAGCTGGCCATGGAAAAAACCAAAGCCCTTCACCTCTCACGTGAGGAAATGAAGAAGCTCAAAGAGGAGGAGATGAAATCCAAGGCTCATAGCCTGGTGAATCGCTTCTTGGAAGTTGATTTTCACCTCAAGGAAGTGGAAAAGGAATTACTGAAATTTACCCCCGATGAGCGCAAACAATTAGAAAAGCTCATGCGTCAATATTTATCCGAGGCCATCCGCTTGGATCGGGATAATGATCTGATCTTTCAGGGGATCGAAACCCTCCGGGAAGAGAGTACACCCCTTAACCGCCAAATCCAGCAGTTAATTAAAAAATATCGCCAACAGAAAGAAAAAGCTTACGGGGAGTCCGAAGAAAATCTACTAACCAATTGGGAGAAGCAGGGCATTTCTGGCTCGGCGGTTCAGGCCAAGGTTGAAGGAAGCCAGGAGTGGGAGAAAGCCTTATCCCGATTTAAACCGGCCTTCGAGAAACAGCTTCGAGTCCTACAAGAAGAATTGAAAAAATGAAGACCCCTTTTTAGGTTGAGAATCAAGGAGGATCAAGAAAATTATGCCCCGCGTCTTCATACCCGATGATTTTCCGTCTATTTTATCAGGTACAGAAGCCCTGAATCGGCTTAGCCAATCGGCCGAAGTGCAGATCTACACCGAGAAGGCATCCTCCCCGGAAGAGCTCCAGCAAAGGCTCCAGGGGGCCGAAGTCGTCATTAACATCCGGGCCTACTCTAAATTTACTGAACCTTTACTCCAGGCCTGTCCCGATTTGAAATTGATCTCTGTTTTGGGCATAGGCACGGATAACATCGATCTCCCCGCAGCTTCCCGGCTGGGGATCAAGGTGTGTAATACTCCCGGCTTTTCAGCCGTCTCCGTAGCTGAGCATACCCTAACCTTGATGCTGGCGGCGGCGCGAAAAATACCGGCCCATGATCAGGAGCTTCGCGCCGGCCGCTGGACAAGGCTGCCCATGATCCAGCTTCACGGAAAAACTCTGGGCATCGTGGGCTTTGGCAATATCGGCCGGCAACTCGCCTCCTTGGCTAAAGGAATCGGCATGCAAGTCTGGGCCTGGACCCTCAACCCCAGCCCACCAAGAGCCGCAGAAGCCGGCATCCAGTTCGTGGAATTCGACCGGCTGCTCTCCCAATCGGACGTGATTTCCATCACCATTCAGGCTTCCGAAAAAACCCGCGGTCTTATCTCGCGAGAGGCTCTGGCCAAGGTAAAACCCTCCTGTATCCTGGTGAATACAGCACGGGCCAGTATCGTTGATACGTCCGCTCTGATCGAATTCTTGCGGACGGGAAAAATTGCGGCGGCGGCCCTCGATGTCTATGATCAAGAGCCTTTGCCCCCCACAGATCCTCTTTTATCTCTGGCCAATGTGGTCCTCTCTCCGCACAACGCCGGTATGACTCCTGAGGCCATCGAGAAAGGAAATCAGATGGTCGTGGATAACGTAATCGCTTTCTTCCAGGGCCGGCTGATCAATCTGGTCAATGAATAAAATACTTTCACCACAGAGGACACAGAGGGTACAGAGAATGATTTAAAATTTACACAAGGAGCTTTATTTTTCATAATTTTTTTAAACCTCTGTGTTCTCTGTGCACTCTGTGGCCAATAATAAATTGAATGATCCTTCCTTTAGAGTCTTTCAAAGATCGTGGCTAATCCCTGCCCTCCACCAATGCACAACGAGGCGATGCCGTACCTGCCGCCGCTCCTCTGCAACTCGTTGATGGTAAATATGGCCAGGCGGGTTCCACTCATACCGTTGGGATGGCCAAAAGCAATGGCTCCTCCGTTGGGGTTAAGTTTTTCCATAGGGATAGGGCTTCCCTGGGCTTCCAATTCCTTCACGCAGGCCAGAACCTGGGCAGCAAAAGCTTCGTTAATCTCAATTACGTTCATGTCAGACATTTTTAACCCCGTCCGCTGCAAAGCTTTGGGCATGGCCAAGGCCGGCCCAATACCCATAATTTTAGGATCTACGCCCGCCACCGCGCAGGTGACCCATCGGGCCAAAGGTTTGTAACCCAACGCTTTGGCTTTCTCTGCGGTCATCATCAAGACGGCTGCTGCTCCATCGTTGCGGCCGGAGGAGGTTCCAGCGGTTACGGTGCCGTTCTTTTTAAAGACCGGCGGCAGAGTGGCCAGTTTCTCTATGGAGGTCTCCCGGGGGTGCTCGTCCGTGTCAAAAATAACCTGTCCCTTTTTCTGAGAGATGATCAGGGGAATAATTTCATCTTTAAAATAACCCGCCCGGATGGCTTGGAAAGCCCGCTCCTGGCTTCTTAAGCCAAAGGCATCCTGCTCTTCTCGAGAAATTTTATACTTTTCTACCAGATTTTCGGCCGTAACGCCCATGACCAGGCTGTCTTCTACAGTAGGGGCAGTCTCCCGGCGGAGGATCTGCGGGGGGTTGAAGGAATATGCCTCCTCGGCCCTGGGAATCATCCAGGGACATTGGCTCCAGCTTTCCATTCCTCCGGCAATGTAGATGTCACCCAGGCCTGATAGAATCTGGGTAGCCGCATAATTGATCGCCTGCAGGCCCGAAGAACATTGTCTCTCCACGGTGGCACCGGGAAGACTATAGGGAAGGCCTGCCTTAAGAACCGCCCACCGCGCTGGGTTGTAGGCCGCATGCCAGGAATTGGAAAGTCCCATGATCACGTCTTCGATCCCCTTGGGGTCAATCCCGGTTTTATCTACGATGCCCCGGAGGGCAAAGGCTCCCAACTCTTCAGCCCGGTAGCGCGCAATCGTTCCGCCCATGCGCCCGATCGCTGTTCTGACTCCTCCTACGATCACCACTTCTTTCATATGAATACTCCTTTCTTTTTTCTCCTTGTCCCAAAATATTTCTTGATGCCGGTAAGAATGATGATCTCGTAAAAAGTCGAAAAAGCCGTCACTCCTGCGAAACTTGTCCTCGCGAAAGCGGGGAGCAGGAGTTTAGACGTCGTCCCTGCGCAAGCAGGGAACTATACCAATTTACTGGATTCCTGTTTTCACAGGAAACCCTGGATTCCCGCTTTCGCGGAATGATGAAAATGGGACAAAATGGACTTTTTACGAAGCCATCAAGAATATTAAGAGAGAATAACCCCTATGTCAACGTATTCTCTCTTATGCCGGCGATGGGGTATTAAAAAACTATTAGAAAATTTTCTTTTCCGGGGATTTAAATTTATTAAATAGGACGCAGATTTTCACAGATAACCGCCGATAATTATTCTCTTTTTCTTTTATCATAATAATCTGTGTTTATCCGTGTCCAATAATAAGGAAATTCCTATACAATCAAGTTATAATGCCCAGCAGATGGAATACGGACCAAGCGCTTTGATTGTTCATCGGCGTCACCAAATATATTCAAAATGCGGAGGTTGTGACCAAACGAATGGATGCGGAACGAAGAAAGATCTTTGGCCAAATTTTCTTTCCCGAAAGTTTGGCTATCGTGGGCATATCCCGTACCTACAGTGGCCTCGGCGGCCAATTTTTCTTGAAAAATTTGCAAAGGGCAGGTTATCCCGGCCGGATTTATCTGATTCATCCCACCGCTCATGAGATCAACGGCTTGCCCGTTTATCCCAACCTTGCCGCCCTTCCGGAAGTCGTAGACCTGGCCGTCGTTTGCGTTCCCGCCAAACTCGTTCCATCGGTGATGGAAGAAGGCAGTAGGAAAGGGATCCACAACCTTCACATTCTAACTTCTGGATTCAAGGAGCTGGGAACGCTGGCAGGTTCCCATTTGGAAAGGGAGCTCCAGCGGGTCGCCTTAAAAGGCAAACTCAACATCATCGGCCCCAATTGTATGGGGCCTTACGTGCCCGCTTCCCGCTTGATGCTCTGGGGTCAAATACCTGCCAATCCTGGCTTTATAGCCTTTTTGTCTCAGAGCGGGACTCTCACCCAGCGAGTTACCGAACACGCCCATTTCACAGGCCTGGGCATCAGCAAGGCTGTCAGTTTCGGAAATGCTGCGGTCCTGGACAGTACGGATTATCTGGAATACCTGGCCGAGGACCCGGAAACAAAAGTTATCGGCCTCTACCTGGAGAGCATCCGTGATGGGCGGCGGTTTTTGAACCTGGCCCGGCGCATCAATGCCGAGAAGCCCCTGGTGCTTTGGAAAGGGGGTGAAACTCCCTCCGGAGCAGGAGCTGTGGCTTCGCACACCGGAACGCTTGCGGGAGAGGATAAAATTTGGGAAAACGGCCTGCGGCAAGCGGGGATTACCCGGGCTCGCTCCCTGGAAGAGGTCGTGGGTACAGCGATGGCTTTCCTCTACCTGCCTCCCGCCAAAGGACGGCGGTTGTTCATCCTGGGCGGGGGCGGAGGCAACAGTGTTTATTACGCCGACATTTGCATCCGCACCGGCCTGCAGGTACCGCCTTTGATGGGGGAAACTCGGGAAAAATTGACCGCCTTAGTTCCTGCTGTCGGCTCCTTTGCCCGCAATCCCGTGGACGCCTGGCGCGCTTTTCACGACCCGGATTTCATGGCGAAATTCCTGGAGGTGGTTTTTGCCGACCCCAACCTCGATATGATTATCCTGGACCGACTGATTCCGCGGATGACCTATGCAACGGGAGAGAAAGATCATACCCCGGCAGTCATCGAGTACCTCAAAAAAAATCGCTTGCGCAAACCTCTGGTGGTCGTAGTGGATGGAAGCGGGGAAGACACTTTCCTGGCCACCGAAGCCGCAAGAATACGCCAATACTTCTGCCAGGCTGGCGTTCCGGCCTATCCTTCTCTGCCATTAGCCGCGCAGGCGTTAGCCCACTTGGTAGCCTACTATGAGAAGAAATAAGCTTTTACTTAAAAAAGGCGATTCACCACAGAGGGCCCATATGAAATTATTCTCTGTGGTTTAAAAAAGTCGCTCAATTTAGGTTTCAGCTATCAACAATCAGCCCAAAGCAAGAAAAATTTATTTCTTTTCCGATTCCAGGACGCCGGCAATCGCATAGTTGTTCTTGGCCATGTCATGCAGGATGATGCGCACGGCTTCCGGTTTGACCGCCAAGGATTTTACCACCGCCTCGGTCATGGCACCGACCAGCTTTCTCTTGAGATCTAAACTCCTTCCTTCCAGCATGTGAACGTGAATGATCGGCATCGGCTCCTCCTTTGTTATCTCGACAGAACTAAAGGTCGAGAAATAATAAAATGTTCTAACGACTGGAACAGGGTCAGGCAAAAGTCTGGCCTATATCGTGCCAATTGTTGATCATGTTCTCCGTGGAGGGTCAGGGAAAGGCATTCAGGCAATCATAATCTATCCCATGAATGCCTTATGCAACAGTCAATTTGGGGAACTGGAGAAATTCATCAAATATGGGTTTCCAAAAGGACAAGAGCCCGTAAGCTTTGCAAAATATACCGGACAAGAAGGGGAGGAGATAAGACAAGAAATTATTGCCAAACCCCCGGATATACTGCTTACAAATTACGTGATGATGGAGTTAATCCTTACCCGCCCTCATGAAAAGAATATCGTTCAGGGTGCACAAGGACTACGCTTTTTGGTCCTTGATGAGCTCCATACCTATAGGGGGCGACAAGGAGCGGATGTGGCTCTGCTGGTCCGCCGTTTACGGAACGCCTGCGATGCAAAAAATCTGCAATGTGTGGGAACTTCAGCCACCCTCGCCGGCCCGGGAGCTTATGACACCCAAAGAGAAGAAATAGCCCAGGTGGCAACCAAACTTTTTGGTGATGTTG
>Ga0180009_10000982_pt1 | contig 35952 bp, 23 predicted proteins | sample OS_PC_MetaG_FD_123537 | JGI IMG/M metagenome (GOLD analysis project Ga0180009, IMG submission 123537) | Groundwater microbial communities from the Aspo Hard Rock Laboratory (HRL) deep subsurface site, Sweden - OS_PC_MetaG | ecosystem: Environmental > Aquatic > Deep subsurface > Groundwater... | reverse complement strand
TTCATGGCCGTCGGTGTCAAACCGCCTCCCGTGATCACTCAAATGTAGTGCCATAGTCGTTTTTGATCTTCGTAATCTATTGAAAATATACAAGTTCAAAAAATGAAGTGTTAAAGATGGGATAGTCTAAAAAGGCATCATGGGAAAGGAGTTATCCTTGGGAAATCAATCCAGGAGAGATTTTATAAAAACGGTAGGTACAGCCGCCGCGTCTGGAGCCTTGGCTCTAGGCGCAGGAATATCATTGACCGGATGCGCATCGAGAAAATCGAAACAGCCCAATGTGATCCTGGTTCTCACGGATGACCAGGGCTACGGAGACCTGGGCTGTCACGGAAACGACAAGATTAAAACTCCGTTTCTCGACGAATTCCACAATCAGAGTGTTAGATTCACCAATTTTTATGTCTGCCCTCTGTGTTCTCCGACTCGGGCCAGCCTTCTGACCGGGCGGTACAACTATCGGACGGGCGTTGTCGATACCTGGGTCGGTCTGTCCATGATGCGCCCGGATGAAGTGACCTTGGCCGAGTCCCTCAAGGCGGCCGGGTACAAAACAGGAATTTTCGGCAAATGGCATCTGGGGGATCATTTCCCATTGAGGCCCGTGGATCAGGGATTTGAGGAATGTCTGATCCATAAGGGAGCAGGTATGGGAGGGCGGGCCAATCCACCCGACAATAAGTATTACGATCCCATCCTTTATCGAAACGAGAAGCCTGAACAATTCAAGGGCTACTGTACGGATATCTTTTTCACTGCGGCCATGGAATTTGTCGAGAATCAGAGGGAACAACCTTTTTTTGCCTACATCCCCACAAATGTGCCTCATGTGCCTTTGGAAATCAGGGATGAAGAGGTCGAGCCCTACACGGCCATGGGACTGGATGAGATCACGGCCAAGCATTACGCCATGCTGACAAATCTGGACTGGAACTTCGGCCTCCTGATGAGGAAACTGAAAGAGTTGAACCTGGAAGAGGACACCATCGTTATCTTTTTGAGCGACAACGGACCGGCCTATGGAGAGCGTCGGTACAACGCAGGCCTCCGGGAGGCCAAGGGTTCGGTTTACGATGGTGGGATTAAAGTTCCCTTTTTCATCCGCTGGCCCAGGCAGCTGCAGGCCGGAACGAATATCGACCGCATCGGAGCTCACATCGATGTCCTGCCGACGATTCTTGACATGTGCAAAATCAAGGAGACAGATGAGGTTCAGCGGGACGGACTAAGTCTGGCCCCACTGCTGCGGGCTTCCGGTGAGGCCTGGCCGGACAGGACTCTGTTTTTTCAGCAGTGCCGTCCGGACAGCGACGGGATCGACAGGCCGAGACCGTTCACCAACTGCGCCGCCCGAAATCAGAATTACAAAATCGTGATGACGGCGGAGAATCGTAGAGAAAGGCAGACCAAAGCCATCGGCTTCGAAGAGACGGAACTTTTCGACATGATCCGTGATCCGGGAGAAAAAACAGACATTTCGGCGGCTCACCCCGTGATCGTCCAGGATATGAGGCAGGCCTATGAAGCCTGGTTTAACGATGTGACCAAAGATCTGGTTCCGGTTCATATCGGCTTGGGTTCTCCGGAACAGAATCCAGTGACTCTGACCAACCAGGACCTTTTCGGCCCGGGCTCAGCCACATCCTATTCCAGCTCCAGCAGGCTGTCGAGGAATCCCGAAGAGGAGCCCGACGGCTACGGGGTCTGGAATGTCCAGGTGTTTCGCAGCGGACGATACCGCATCACTTTCCGCCTCGGACCGGCCGGGACTTATAAGAATATCCCTCTCAAATCCGGACAGGCCGTGTTCAAGCTGGGAAAAACAGCTAAGACTCAGGACATCGAAGCGGGGAGTGATAGAATCAGCTTCGAGCTCAGCCTGACGAAGATGAAGGGAGAACTGGAAACCTACTTCACCGGTCAGCGTCGAGACGGCAAGAATATAACGCCTTTTTTCGTCGAGGTCGAATTTCTGGGAGACGTCTAAACAGAGCCTGAGAAGTCGCAAAAATAGCTGAACTATCCGGATTTTGTAAGGGGCCTGATCAAGATATGATTTTCAGGAAAAAGACTTGATTTTTTAGAATCAATACGTTACTGTAAAACACTTTGAAAACAAACAAAAGCGAGCATAAATGATAGATGGAATTCAAAACACCGGAGACGCTTCGTATATCAACAGATTGAACAAAATCAAGGTCTTGAACATAGTCCGGAATTCGAATGGGACTTCTCGAGCCGACATCGCCAGACAAAGTGGATTGAGCGCCCCCACAATCTCCAGAATTGTTGAAGATCTTATAGAAAAGGGACTGATCGAAGAAATGGGAGCCGGAGTATCGAAGGGAGGAAGGCGTCCGACGATGGTGAGGTTTTCCGGCGACAACAATTATATCGTCGGAATAGATCTCGGAACAACGAATATTCTGGGCGTCCTATCCAACCTCGATGCGAAGATCATTGCCGAGGTCAAACGACCGACCCAGGTCGAGGAAGGTTTCACGTCGGTCATGTCCCGGACTTCCGAGGTCATCAAGGAACTTACAGGGAATTTGGGATCGAAAGCCAGTCGGATTTACGGAATCGGGATGGCCGTCGCGGGATTGATCAACAGAAAACGGAACATCGTCGAATTTTCTCCGAACTTTCATTGGCATGAGGTGGATGTTGTGGGGACGTTGTCTCCGAATCACGATGTTCCCATTATCTTCGACAATGTCACCCGTGTCATGGCCTTGGGGGAGATGGTCTATGGAATCGGCAAGCAGACGCGGAACTTTATCTGCGTCAATGTCGGTTACGGAATCGGAGCGGGAATCGTCTTCATGGGAAAGCCTCTCTATGGCCCGACCGGAATGGTTGGGGAATTCGGTCATATCACTTTGGATAAAGATTCCGAAATCCAATGTGACTGCGGAAATTTCGGCTGTCTGGAAGCTTTAGCCTCAGGCCAGGCCATTGCCCAATCGGCAAGGCAGGCTCTGGAAAACGGATCTTCAAGCGCCTTAAAGGACATGTCGGACAATGATCTCTCGAGCATAACGGCTCAGATGGTGGCAAATGCAGCCAAGCAGGGGGATTCCCTGGCCTGGAGTGTTTTCGACCGGGCCGCAGAATACCTCGGAATCGGGATCGCCGGATTGATCAATCTTCTCAGTCCGGAGGCCATTGTTATAGGAGGGGGAGTGGCTCAGGCGGGTGATATCCTGTTCGATAAGGTCCGGAAGACCGTTAATTCCCGCTCGCTCAAGAAGATCTCTAAGGATGTTCAAATCGTCCCGGCTAAGTTCGGCACCAATGCGGCGGTTATGGGGGCTGTAGCCTTGGTCTTGGACCAGGTTCTCAACCTGAACCTGGCGGCCGAGAATAACAACAACTCCTAAAGACAACTACTTCTTGATCAACTTCTCGATCGAGGGGATGAGATTTTTTATGGTCTGGGCCTGGGGATTTTCGGGATCTATTTTGAGGAATTTGTTGAAGGATTCCACAGCGCCAGCGTAATCTCCCATATTCAGATAGGCATAGCCCAGCTGCGGATATGGTTTCGACCATTCCGGATTGATATTGATCGCCATCTGGTAGTAGCTGACCGCTTTGGCGCTCTCTCCCTGTTTAAAGCAGATTTCTGCCACATTGAATGCCACTCTTTCATCCTTCGGATTGATGTCAATGGACTGTTGAAAGTAGTCGCTGGCCTTGTCCAGATCACCCTGTCTGGCGTAGATTCCACCCATATCGGCCAGGATACCGGAGGCCTTGGCGTCTCCCTCCAGCGACCCTTTGTCCCGGGCGATCTCGTCGAGAAGCGCTTGATATTCGGCCAGCGCGTTTTCATACTGTCCCAGCTCGCGGAAGCAGGCGGCGATGTTGATCCGGATATCCGTCAAAGTGGGGTTCAGTTCGAAGAACTCCTTGAACTTCTGGAGCGCTTCCGCGTACTGCTCCTGCTCGTAGAGATCCGTGCCCGCCTTCAAAACGGCCATGGATTCGCTGTCGTCCACCCTGGGGACGCCTTCGGGCACAGCCGCTATTTTTTTTATCGTGAGTTCGATGTCCTTGTTTCTGAACTGACTGACTTCTTTATCGATAAAGGCCGATTCATAGCCCTCTTTTTGGGCGATGAAACGAAACATGCCGCTGCCCAGCCCGCCAATGGCCCATTCTCCATCCTCGTCGGTCTCGGCTTTGAATGAACGGCCGCTGGAATAGGTGGCCAGGATTTGGACGCCCTCGACCGGCGCTCCCGTTTCATCTGTGACCACACCCTTGATACGTCCGCGTCCCACACCCTCCTGGGCGTATCCCGGGGCGGAAAGGCAGATCATCCAGAGGATTAACATATTCGTTATCAGGGTTTTTTGTCTCATGCCAACCTCGTTATGTGATTTTTTTTTCGCAGTCGCTCCACTTTAGATTGAATCTCAACCTGATCCGGATCAATCTCTAAAGATTTTTCCAGGGCCTTGAGGGCCTCCTCGATATTCCCCAGGCCGATATAGGCTTCTCCCAGGGTGTTCAGCGTCAGAGTGCTGAGTCCATGCTGGATGAGGGATTCAGCCAAGACTTCGACCGCTTCTCCGGAGTTCCCCAGTGCGATCAAGGCTTTTCCCAAAAGGAGATCAAGTTCTAATGGTGCGGCTTGCGCCGGGCTTTTGAAATGACTCAAAAGGGCTTCCACAGCCGCATACTCTTCCAAAGCATAATACACCCTGGTCAGCTGCAGTGCCATGTCCAGGGATTCAGGCGTTTTCCTGTGAGCTTCCTGGAGAATAGATTTTGCTTCCTGATACTGCCCATCATTGAAATACTGGGTGCCGAGGGCGTAATCTCGAACGGGATTCCCCGACTTTGGCAGACTCTTGGTGTAAAACCAGGGCCGGGCAATGGTTTGGGCGTGGGATATATCGAATTCCTCTTTACTTGTTAGGATTTCGCGGTCTCCTTTCAACAGAGAGGCCTGAATTTCATAGTGGGCCGGAGGGAACTCCCGTAATGATAGACTTTCGACAAAATCTGGAAGCTCGAGGTTTTCCGAAAGTTCTCGGGTCCAGGCATGGACAATCTCCTGATTTCGATAAAGGCGGTATTTTATCCGAGCGTTTTCCCGCAAGGAAGAGTCCAGGCCGTGAATCTGATAGCTGATCCACAAATCGTCTTTCTGCATGAACACGCGGCTGGCCTGGAATAGGATTTGAAATCTGCCGTTCTGAAAGGGTCTCACCCGATCATCGGACCGGGGATCTGATCTCATGCCGTAGCCGATGATGAGAGGAGTCATCTGAAGTTCCGGTTCTTGGCCTGGTATGAACACCTCCCTCTCCATTGAAGTGAATTCTTTCGAGGCTTCATTCTGGAGGAGAACACTCAACTTGATGTGGCCGGGAATGACCGGAACCATATCCTGAAGATTGAGTTTTCTGTGACTGAAATCCTGCATTTGAGAGTCGTCGAACTCCAGAGGAATGATTTTTTCGTACTGATAGAGGATTTTTCCTTGAGAATTGGCCAACGTACCGTTGAGCTTCAGAGTGGTGTAGTATTTGCCCTCGAACTGGCTGACGGAAAGCCTGTCGGGTTCGATGGCGTAACTGAGAAAGTATGTGCCGTCGAGATCTTTCGTGAGTTTGACTTGAGTATCGCAATATATGTAATTCGCGGAATATTCGACGTCGATGATGTCCTTGTAGTCCAGGAATTTTTGGGCATAGAGGTCTTTGATCCGTCGCGTGGGGGTGAGCTCAATTCTCTCGACCAGAAGATCTGATGCCATGGACGGCCGTCCCATGCTGACCGTACTGTCGCCAGTGATGAAACTCAGAGTGAATTCTCCGAGCTGGGGATCTGCTTCTTTAAGCATTTCATTCGCTGCCAGATAATCTCTGGGATCTCCACGATAGTTCGTTAAGAGCCGCTGCGGTCCATCCTGAAGGGGACTGTACAAGATGTATTCACCGGTGCTGCCTCGTCTATAAAAAATCAGGTGAAATCCTGCCGGGAGTCCCAACCCAGTCATCCCCTGATAGAACCAGGTTTCCGTAGGATGAAGGGCAGAACTGATGTCCGTCCTTAAGATGTCCTGGGGTTCACCCAGGATGATGTACATCCTCCCCCGGTCCGTCAGCCCGCCCGGTTTGGCCGAATTGCGGCCGAATAATAGGTTGGCATAACTGATGCGCCGATAGTGTTCTTCCTTGAATTCATTGGCCGGGCTCTCCGGGAGAGGATCCCTCTGCTTCCAAAAGGCTTCGATAAACAGATCACGCTCCCGGTCCGTAGTGAGTTGAAGAAAAACATTTTTTTCTTTGGAGGTGATGATATAGCAGACTTCTTCATCCAGCCATTGTTTATATCTCCCGGGGAGGTCGGTTCCCTGGGAAATCCCAACTTCAGTGGCTAAAAAAAACACAAGGACCGACAACATGAAAAATGACATGCATTTCGAAGACCTTTCAGTCATCAAACGATCATTCAGAAGGTTCATCGCTCATCCTGATATACCTGTACGTGAAACATGTCCAGAGAATACGTTAAAACATATTGCCGCATAGGAGGCCCTCTGTTTAAATTATTATATACCTTTGAATTTTTGATGTAAAGCCGGATTAATGAACATGCGGTAATAAGTTCCTAAAAAGAGCCCGGTGTTCGATTAAATAGAGATAACTTAATAAATATATGAATAAAATCTGATACACCTCTCCTTTAAAATTGCGGGTAGGCTCAGATCGGATTGTTCGATGAGTTCCTGTGATCATTCCACAAATAGAAAAAGCTTATTGGTCATAATCTTCGCCTTAAATCCTGTTTCTCTCATGTTCCATCCGAAACATCGACTTTTTAAAAATAATTTGATTTTCCGCTTGACATTTGGAGTAATTCGATCTAACTTAGTTTCGGCTCGAAAGAAAGTAGGTGTAATGGTGGCATTTTTTTTCTTTCCTTTATTTCGGTATCATATAAATGTCGGACTTCGATATTCTGATTCCACTCTTTATGGACGTCATTCTTCTGGGGATGTTTATATAAACACGATGAACTCAATAAAAAAGGGAGGTGAAGATTTAGCCTACATAAAAAAAGAGATGAGCAGAAAACATGAGATGCACAATCCAAAAAATCAAGGAGGCTATGAATGAATTGCAAAAAAATCTTTTTCACATCAATTTTCATCTTGCTTTTCGTCGCCGGTCTGAGTGCCCAGTCCGTTCAGACGGGAAGTCTCAGAGGCGTAACAAATGATACCGAAGGCAACGGACTGCCGGGAGTAGGTATTACCGTCACCGGTCCGGCTCTGATCGGATCTCAGACGACGGTCACTAACCAGAGCGGTGCCTACAGAATTCCGGTTCTTCCTCCAGGCGATGACTATCTCATCGTGGCCGCGCTTCAGGGATTCGAGACGGTACGGCGTGGGGGAATCACGGTTCGGGTCGGCATGACCGTCACCATTAATCTCGAGCTGCCCGTGGGTTCGCTCGAAGTAGAAATCACGGTGACCGCTCCTTCTCCGGTCGTCGATGTGGTGTCCACGAAGACCACGTCCACCGTGACCCTCGAGGTCCTCACCAATGTTCCCATGACCCGGGATGTTTACTCGGCCCTGCGGCTGGTTCCGGGCACCACGAACCGTAGCATCAAGGGCGGGGCGCGGAACAACCACGCCTTCGAGGTGGACGGAGTCAATTCCAACGCTCCCAATCAGAACTACGGGGAGAACTACATCAGCTGGGAGACCGTCGAAGAAATCGAGATCATCACCGGCGGCGCCGGGGCCGAGGTTTTTCAGGGTATCGGCGGCATGATCAACGTCGTGACCAAATCCGGCGGCAACAGATTCAGCGGCCAGCTTCAGACCTACTACACAGGCGCGGATTTCTCCAAATCCGTGGTTCCCGAAGAAAAACTCGCGGCTGTCGGTTCCGCCGCTCCCTCGGCGGCCGTGGCGGACTATGATCTGGCAGCTACGGTCGGCGGCCCGATCATAGGGGACAAGATCTGGTTCCTGGGCAACGCAAGATATCAGATGAACAAGACAAACTCCAACTTCATCCCCACCACCATCTTGGGAACCAAGTACGACACCTATAACCTGGAAATGGGCTACACCTACGGTTTCGGAAAGATTTCCGCCCAGCTCCGCGACAACATCCGTATGTTCGGCATGGTCACCCTCGCGAAAAGGGATACCCCTGTTTTCGACAATGTGGCCAAGCGGACGATCAACGCCAATCGAAGACAGATCCTCGACCAGATCACCACTTCGTTCAACGCCACCTGGACTCTCAGTCCCAACACCTTTGTCGAGTTCCGGGGCGGAAGCTGGAAGGGGGACGGGCAGAACATCAACACGGATTGGGCCGATGCCGCGGGGCCGTATTTCTTCGACCGGTTCACCGGGTACCAGTGGGGAAGGCAGTCAGGTCAATTCTTCGGGTTCAAAAGAACCTACCAGGCCGGTGCCAAACTCACCCACTTCCAGGACGATTTTCTGGGCGCCGATCACGAGATGAAGGCGGGACTGGAGATTCAGCCGGGCTCCATGCGGAGCTTCACCCCGCAGGATAACGGAATGCAGTGGGATTATTATAACGGCAGTCCCTACTACTTCCGCGGCTTGTACGGGTTGGACGGTCCTCATCCGGAATTCGGTGACGGCAGGCTTTACTTCACGAATGCCGTGGCCGAGAAAGGGGATCCCAACAAAGACTCGTCTTTCGTCAAGAAAACGAGGATCGGGCTGTTCGTCCAGGACACCGTCAACATCCAGAATAGACTCAACGTGACTCTGGGGCTGAGGTACGACTTCATCAACGTCAGTGTGCCGGCCCAGACTAAAACCGCCGCGGTCGATGAGCTGGGGCGAGCTCTCAGCAAGGCCTATATCGAGCCCGTCTATGGCGTGGATCCCTTCGCCGGCGGTTTCAGCTGGAGCGAGCAGAAGGATGCTTTCCCCTACGGTTTCCTCTCTCCCTCCGTCGGTGTGTCCTATGATCTGTTCGGCAACGCCAAGACGGCTCTGAAGCTCTCCTACGGCCGTTATGCCGAGGGATTGCCGACCTGGCACATCACCACCCCTCCGTCCGGCAACAGGAGCTTTCAATACCGCTGGTGGGATGACAACGGAAACGGCCAGCCCGATCTTCCGGGCGTTGATCACTACCAGTTCGTTCCCGGCACGCCCGCTCCCGACTACATGCTGGACGACTCCTACAAGGACACCCTCGATCCCGACATCAAAATCCCCTACGAGCACCAGATCATGGTCGGCATCGACCACGAGCTCCTCACCGATTTCAGTGTCAGGCTGAACTACACCTACAAAACCCGCCGCAGAGAGATGATCAGCGCTTACTACGACAGGCCAAGCGGTGAATACTGGAGTTTTAATGAAAGCTACTGGGTACCCTTCAACACCACCGTTCCCGCCTACGGAGATTTCCCGGCAACGGATGTAACTGTGTATTACCTGAAAGCCGATCATCCCGAGGAGTTCATACGCAAGACCAATGTGTCCGACGATCTGCTGAAACACAGATACCACTCCATCGAGCTGTCCTTCAACAAGCGCTTCACAGACGGCTGGTCCCTGGGCGGATCCTTCGTCTACACCGACCTCAAAGGAAACCTGGAATATTCCGCCGGCAGCATTCAAGCCGGTTTCCGGGATCCCAACTACAATGTCAATCGGTACGGCGATCTAAGGTTCAGCATCCCGATCATGATCAAGCTCTACGGCTCCGTGACCCTGCCCCATCGTATCCTCCTGTCCTTTTTCTTCGAACACCTCGACGGAAACGGTTGGGCCCGGGACGTCAACGTTGTGGCTCCGGCCGATTGGAGAGCGGCCAACGGCATCTACAAGTTCGATCCGAGCAACACTGTCTACCTGGAAGCCCCCGGTACGAGACGGAATGCAGCCAGCGAGACTTTCGATCTGCGGCTGGAAAAGGAATTCTCCTTCGGCCAGTACGGCCGGTTGGGCGTGTTCGTCGATGTGTTCAACGCGCTGGGCTTTCAATCCTTCAGCGCCAATGTCAATCCCGGCGGGACCTGGCGACCCAAGGCCGTAAATTTAACGTCCGGGACCTTTACGCCCAGTAAGATCGGATTCAACAGCATCACCGGTGGAGTCCGGACCTACAAGTTCTCGATCAGGTACTCATTCTAACGGCTGCGGAAACACAAGCAGAGCTCAAGCAGACATATGTATTACGGAGGGGAGGTGAATCTCCCCCTCCATCCTTACTCTATCAGTTTTCAGTTTTGGTGTAATCTGTAGTTCCGGCGGACGCGCGCGTTTCTGAATTTAGGCTTTGAAACGTGAGAGTAGCTGTGCAAGGAGAGTAGTGTGTTCGGATCCGATTTATCTATTCCCTTACTCGATCTTGTCATAATCGTCGTTTACCTGCTGGGAATTCTTTTTGTCGGGATTTACTCCGTCCGCAAGATGAAGCTGACCAGCCAGGGGTACTTCCTGGCAGGACGGTCCCTTAAATGGGGCATGGTCGGAGCGGCCCTGTTCGCTTCCAATATCTCCACCATCCACCTTGTCGGCCTGGCGGCCTCCGGATACAACGAAGGTTTGGTCTGGGGGAATTTCGAGTGGATGGCCACCTTCACCCTCATACTCCTGGGCCTGGTCTTTGCCCCGTTCTACTTCAAGAGCCGGATTTCCACTTTGCCGGAATTTCTGGAGAAGCGCTACAGCCCTGCCTCCCGGATGATCCTGGCCTTTATGTCCATCACGGCTGCCCTGTTCATCCATATCGGCATGAGTCTGTACGCCGGGGCCGCGGTGTTTAAACAATTCTTCGGCATCGACGTCAATACGTCCATCATCGTCATCTCGGTTATCACAGCCATCTACACCGTTTTGGGCGGACTCAAAGCCGTCGTGGTCACCGAAACCATCCAGACTGTTATTCTTATCCTCGGGGCCGTTGTCGTCACCCTGTTCGCCATTTTCGCCCTGCCCGATGCCGGGATCCACAATCTGGCCCAGTTGAAGGAGGCGGTTAGGCCCGACCAGTTGAGCATGATCCACACAGACAATTCCGCCGGACTGGCCTGGTATGCCGTGCTTCTGGGCTATCCCATCCTGGGGATCTGGTACTGGTGTTCGGACCAGACCATTGTCCAGAGGGTGCTGGGGGCCCAAACTCAAAAGGACGCCCAGTTGGGTCCGCTCTTCGCCGGCCTGCTCAAGATATTGCCTGTCTTCCTCATGGTCTTCCCGGGGGTTCTTGGATATGTCCTGTTCAAGGATCTGATCGGCGCCGATGCCAATCAGACCCTTCCTGTGCTGATCAAACAGCTCATCCCGACCGGATTGAAAGGATTGATTTCGGCGGGACTTCTAGCCGCCCTGATGAGCACCATCGCGGCCGCCTTAAACAGCTCGGCCACACTGGTCGCCGTAGACATCGTCAAGAAATTAAGACCGGCCATACCGGATGATAAACAGGTCAAGATCGGCCGCATCAGCGCCGTAGCGGTCATGCTGCTGGCTATGGCCTGGTCGACTCAGGGAGGACGCTACGGCAGTATTTTCGAGGCCATAAACGCCATCGCCGCTCATCTGGCTCCTCCGATCACTACGGTGTTTCTCTGGGGTATTTTCTGGCGCCGGGGGACCAAGCAGGCGGCCTTGACCACTCTGATTACGGGGTTTTCGTTGGGCGCCGTCTTTTTTATGATCGATCATCCCGTTTTCGGGACGGAAAAAATGATCACGGAAGGGCTGGGGATTCCTTTTATGATGCAGGCCTGGTGGATGTTCTGTCTCTGCAGCCTGATCTATTTCATTGTCAGCCTTCTGACGCCCAAGCCCGATCCAATCAGTGTTGAAGGCTTGACCTGGACCAGACCCTTCGAAGTCATCACCAAAGGAAAACTGGAGGGAGTCAAAGATCCTCGTCTGATTGCGGGATTTCTGCTCCTTCTTATGATCGTGATGTATTCCATCCTCCGATGAAGCCGTCGGAAGGCTGTCTCAGGAGAGGAAAGGGATACCGGTATTAATATGGATAGTGAGGCATCTCCCAAAAAAAGAGAATTCACTCTCGCCGGTATCGGCGAGATTCTCTGGGATGAGCTTCCTGAGGGACGCAGATTGGGGGGAGCACCGACCAATTTCGCCTTTCACGCCCACCTGCAGGGGGCCCGAAGTTTTGTCATCAGCCGCGTCGGAAAGGATTCGGACGGCCGGGAGATTCTAAAGAAGCTGGAGCGAGCCGGATTGACGACGGATTTCATATCGGTCGATAGGGAGCATCCCACAGGACATGTCACCGTCAGCCTGGATTCCCAGGGAATTCCCGAATACACCATCCACGAAGGAGTAGCCTGGGATTATCTGGAGCTGTCGTCCCCTCTACTGGATCTGGCTCAAACAATCGACGCCGTCAGTTTCGGATCGCTGGCCCAGAGATCCGTGTTCTCCCGGGCCGCCGTTTTCACATTTCTGGGTGCCACGCCGAAAGACTGCCTGCGGCTTTTCGACATCAATCTGAGACAGAACTATTACTCGGCCGATATTTTAAATACTTCGCTGAAACTGGCCAATGTCTTGAAGATCAATCAGGAGGAGCTCTCCGTTCTGGCCAAACTCTTCCGATTGAAAGGCCGGACCGGAAAATGTCTGCAGCAGCTGCGAAACAGATTCGATTTGAACCTGGTCGCCCTGACGCGTGGTGCCGAAGGGAGTCTTCTCCTTACCCAAGAGGGGACCTTCGATTTTCCGGGAGTTGCCGTCTCCGTCCAGGACACAGTTGGAGCCGGCGATGCTTTCGGAGCCGCACTTGTCCTGGGTATGCTCCAACGACTTGTGCCGGACGAGCTGAATGAAAAGGCCAATCGGCTGGCCTCTCAAGTTTGTACTCAGTCAGGGGCCTGGTTGAGTACAGAAGATTTCGGCCAAGAGATGAATATTTGAAATGTAAAAGTCAAAAAGGAGTTGTTATGAAGGACTTTGAATACTACCAGCCGACCGAGATAAAGTTCGGCCGGGGGCGGCTCAATGAAATCGGAGAGGCCGTCGCCCGATTCGGCAAACGGTGCCTTCTGGTGACCGTTCCCTCCTTTCCCGCCCTTGATGCCGTTTTGGAGACGGCCAGGGAAAAACTCCGGGAAGCCGGTGTCGAAGCGGCCCATTTTGATGGAGTGATTCCCAATCCTACGACGGATGTCGTCACGGCAGGAGCCGGGATGGCCGTCGATTTCGAGGCGGATGTCGTCCTGGGCCTGGGTGGAGGATCGAGCATGGATACGGCCAAGGCCATTGCGGTCGAGGCTACCCATGAGGGGACAAGCTGGGATTACCTCTTTTTCAGACCGACCCAGCCGACAGAGAAGACCCTCCCCGTCGTCGCCGTTTCGACCACGTCGGGAACGGGTTCACAGGTGACCCAGGTCGCCGTGGTGACCAATCCCGAGGAAAAGAATAAATCCGCACTTTATCACCCTCTGATCTATCCGCGGCTGAGCATTGTCGACCCCGAGCTCATGCTGACCGTGCCCGAGCACATCACCGCTTCGACGGGCTTTGACGTCTTCGCCCACGCCTTTGAGAGCTACATCAATCCCGGTGGCTCTCCCTACACCGATCTGATGGCTTTGGAAGCTGTCCGACTGGCGGCCCGTTTTCTTCCCACGGCGGTCCGGGAAGGCGACAACCTGGAGGCCAGGACACACATGGCCTGGGCCGACACCCTGGCCGGTCTGTGCATCGCCAATGCCGGAGTGACTTTGCCCCACGGCATCGGCATGGCCGTCGGAGGGAACTATCCCCATGTTATGCACGGAGAAGCCCTGGCCGTGGTTTATCCGGCGATACTCCGGTACACCTACAAGACCGTGGCAGACAAATTCGCCGTTGTCGGCAGGATATTTAATCAATCGCTGGCTGGCCTTGGCGATGACGAGGCCGCTGCCAAGGCCTGCGATCTTATCGAGGGATTCATCAAAGACATCAAAATGTCCATCTGTTTCGAAGACCTTAAAATCCCCAAAGAGGAGCTCAAAGCACTGGCGGAAGCCTCCCTCATCTTGCCTGACTACAAGAACCACCCCCGTGTGGCCGACCTGGACGAAATCTATAAGCTCCTGAAAAAGAGCTGCCGGATTTGATATTATCTCAAGTTGTTATCACTGCTCTATTTAACAATCTATCAGCAAAGTAGAGAAGATGAACGGCTGAGAGAAAGGAGACAAGTATGAATCGTAAATCCACTTATATCATCATCGGGATCCTGTCCATTTTCGTCGTACCCGGATTCGGGGCTGAAACCGAAACCCGGACGTGCGCCGCTCTGTGGAAGCTGGAAAATCCAAAGAACGGAGCTGTCCTGGATTCGGTTTCGCAGCAGAAGGATTCCATCATGGGAAACTTCACCTCGGTTCAGGGTGTATCCGGCAGGGCCGTCCGGTTCGACGGCTTCACGACGGTCATCACCCGTGATGCCGGTGAAGCCCCACGCCTCGCAGGTGATTTCACCCTGGATGCCTGGGTGGCGGTTGCGGCCTATCCCTGGAACTGGTGTCCCATCATCGCCCAGGAGAGAAATGGAGAGACCGGATATTATTTCGGTCTCGGTCCCCGGGGTCACATCTGTCTCAGGGCCTCAGTCGGCGGAGTCTGGGTGGAGTGTCTGTCCGAAGACAGGATTCCGCTCAGAACCTGGACCCATGTTGCCGCCGTTTTAAGCCGGGAGGAAGGCCTGCAGGTTTTTATCAACGGCAGATCCGTGGGGCAGGTCCGGATCCGGGGGATGTTCCTTCCGGCCCCCCGAACCGATCTGATCATCGGGAGCAATCGTGCCGAAGTCCTGCCGGCTCAATCTGTGCCTCCCGGTGCGGGAACACTCCCGTCCTGGTTTTCTTTCGATGGGATTTTAGATGAGATCAGGATCTATTCTGAAGGATTGACACCCGAGGAAGTCGCTGAATTAGCCGGAGGTTTAAAACCTGGAAGTGAGCCGGATATTCCTCCCAGAATCATGCCCTCCGGACCACCGGGACCTGGAAAATTCGGAGCCTATTACGCGCAACTGAGCTATTATAAGGAATGGGACGACCTCTGGAGGGTGGCCGAACATCCCGATGTCGTCGTCCAGTTCGACGGTTCGCCGGTGCGTGTCGTCTTCTGGCGGGGGACCAGGTTCTCTCCGGCCTGGGTCACGGAGACAGGGCTATGGCTGGCCGATCAGAGCGGGGAGAGCGGAAACGAAGAAGGCTGTATCGAGCACATGCAGGACATCCACTGCCTCTACTCCCATGTCCGTATCCTGGAGAACACCCCGGCCCGGGCCGTGGTGCACTGGCGGTACGCGCCCGTGAGCTCGAGAGACAACCTGTGGACGGCCCAGGAGAGGACGGGCTGGACCTGGTGGATGGACGAGTACTACACCTTCTATCCCGACGGTACGGGCGTTCGCAAGCTCATGTGGCAACAGCCTGAACCGGGTTGTGAATTCCCCTGGCTTCAGATCCAGGAGACGAGCGTCCTCTGCCATCCAGGCCAGAATGCGGAGGATGTCCTGAAGCCTGAGGCTCTGACCCTCCTCAATCTGGAGGGAGATCTCCGCAGCTTTTCCTGGCCCGATGACGACAGCCCCAACACCCGCCTCAGACGGAACATGAGGCCGGACCCGAGCATCATCAGAGATCTCGGTCTGAAAAACCCGGTCATCCAGGTGGTCAACATGAGGGCCGAGGCCAAACCCTTCGTCATCCTGGAGCCGGGGAACAGACCTTTGGTCTATGTGGGACGGGTCAGACCGAAACTGGTCGATTTCCCCGCCTACAATCACTGGCCGGTCTGCCAGGTGCTCTCGGATGGACGGTTCGCCCAGGCCGCGGACCGGGCCTCGAGCTTTTCCATTTCCTCCAACACACCGGTCAAGCACGAAGAAGCCGGAGGAAAGGTCTGGGCGGCCATGCTCTACGGTGCCACGTTCGATGAGCCGTCCAAGCTCGTTCCCCTGGCCAGGTCCTGGGCTCACCCGCCGAGACTCGAGATCAGCCGCGGAAAGGTGGAGAATCTCGGCTATGATCTCTCTCAGCGGGCCTACCGTCTTCATTGTCCCGAGGGAGATGTCGGGTCGGAGATCGAAATGGAATTTGGGGCGGGTCCCGAGACTCCCTTTGTCAACACCTGCCTGATTGTCGAAGGCTGGGGGACGGGTTCGATTGAGATCCTCAAGGATGGCCGGCCGATGACGTCCGGACAGGATTACCGGATCGGAGAGAGAGCCTCTCTGCAGGGAGCCGACCTTCTCCTTTGGCTTGAATGGACCGAGACAAAACCCTTCCGGATCAGTCTCAAGCGGGTCAAACCCTAAAGGGACAGATCTGAAAGAACATGTGTAAATGAAAGGATTCGAAATGAAAAAAACAAAAAATGTTCGTCCGATGTTTTCGTTCATGACGCCTTGCCTCCGGGGGACTGTTTTTCTCGTGCTTCTGGTTCTGCTCTTCCCCCTGGTTGCGGCCGGTGATGAGGCGGGGACTGCGGCCTGGTGGACGTTTGATGCCGAAGCGGAGGGAAAGGTTGTGGACAAGGCCAAGGGAATCTCCGATTCCATCACCGGAAACTTCCGCCTGGTCAAAGGAGTGGCCGGAAAGGCCGTCAAATTCGACGGCTACACGACCGTTGTCACACGCAAGGCCGGGGAGGCCCCCGGTCTGTCCTCGGCGTTCACGCTGGAAGCCTGGGTGGCGGTGGCCGCCTATCCCTGGAGCTGGTGTCCCATCCTGGATCAGAGCCAGGAAAGCGCCGGCTACGCCCTGGAGATCGGTCCGGCCGGCGAGGTCGCTTTCAAGGTCTATTCCGGGAGTCTCTGGAGGACCTGCGTCTCCAAAATCAATCTCCCGATAAAGACCTGGAGTCATGTCGCCGGGATTTTCGATCCGGATTCCGGTATCACTGTGTACGTCGACGGCGTGGAGCAGGGCCGACTGGAGTTTCAGGGAAGGATGGTCGTCCCCCGGAGCACCGATCTGGTTATCGGATCAGTGCCGGAGCCGGCCGAACCCGCCTACATCCACCGCGAACACGGCACTCTGCCCGGCTGGTTTTCGCTAGACGCCATTCTGGACGAAGTGAAAATCCATGACGGGGCTTTAACCGGTGGGGAATTGGCTGCTGCCTTCGCCGCTTTGAAAACAGACGAAACTCCCGACATTCCCGACCGCGTCCTTCCCTCCGGACCTCCGGGGAAAGGCCGGTTCGGGGCCTACTACACCCATTTGAAATACTATTGGGAGTGGGACAATCTCTGGAGAATCGCCGAACATCCCGATGTCGTTGTCCAATTCGAGGACTCTCCTGTCCGGGTTGTCTTCTGGCGGGGGACGAGATTTTCGCCCGCCTGGGTCACGGAAAACAACCTCTGGATGGCCGATCAGAGTGTCGAAGTCTGGAATGACGAGGAGGGCTGCTTCGAGCACATGCAGGATCGCCACTGCCGATATTCTCACGTCCGGATCATCGAGAACACACCGGCCCGGGTGGTGGTCCACTGGAGGTATGCGCCGACCAGCGCCTATGACAACCACTGGAACGTCGATCTCCGGACGGGCTGGGGCTGCTGGGTGGACGAATATTATTATTTCTATCCCGATCAGACCGGCATCCGGAAGTACACCTGGCAGACCGGTTCCCTGGGCCGGCCGCGGCAGTTTCAGGAAACCATCCCCCTGACCGGTCCCGGACAAACCCAGGGTGATGTGATCAACGAACAGTACGTGACCATCGCCAACCTGGAAGGGAAAAAACAGCAGTTTTCCTATATCGAAAATCCGCCTCGACAGACTGAGAAGGAGATCCCCGAAAATCCCATGATCCAACAGCACAATCTCAAGGCGGACAACAAGCCCTTCATCATCTTCGAACCAGGAGGGCAGATGCGCCATATGAGGGACATGAACATCTCCTCCCTGGCCTATTCGGGCTCCTGCAGCCACTGGCCCATCGGGCAGATGTGCTGTGACGGCCGGACACAGAGGACGACGGACCGGGCGGCCAGCTTTCTCGGCTTTCCCATCACCTATCCTGTGGTCCATGCCGACGGTCCCCGTAGCTGGGTCAGCTCCCTCTACGGGATGAACGACAGGCCCTTCGACGAGCTTGTGCCCCTGGCCAAATCCTGGGCGAATGCTCCAGAGCTGGTTGTGGTCTCCGGAGCTGTGGAGAGTCTGGGGTATGACTTTTCTCAGCGGGCCTACAAACTCAAGTGCCCGGATTCTGAGGGCCCTTCCGCCGAGCTGAGCCTCCAGGCCGGACCTGACTCACCGGCCAGGAATGTCTGCCTTATCATCACTGGCTGGGGAGATTCCTCTCCCGGGGTGGCTGTGAACGGTAAGGTCCTGACATCCGGCGAAGACTACAGAATCGGACACATCAACACGTTGGAGGGCACCGATCTTCTCGTCTGGCTCGGACTCGATTCTACGCAGCCGGTCAAGATCTCCTTCACCCAATCACCCTGAGGAGGGGACAGCATGATGTCTTTTTTCGCCAAAAATAGGAATGGAAGAAGTTCCGGACGCCTTCTTTTTCTGCTGTCAGTCCTGATCTGGGTGTTCTGGGCTCCTCACGCCAACGGGGAAGAGGAATCTCCGGCACCCGTCTGCTGGTGGTCCTTGGATAAAGCGGCCGATGGCAGGGTCCTCGATGCCGCAGCGGGGATCGAGGATGAAATCCGGGGCCATTTTAAAAGCGTTCAGGGCGTCGTCGGCAATTCTTTGAGGCTGGATGGATTCACATCCGTGATCATCCGGGACGCCGGCTCGGCCCCTGTCCTGTCCGAAGGATTCACCATGGAAGCCTGGGTCGCCCCGGCCACCTATCCCTGGAACTGGTGCCCCATCCTCTGTCAGGAAGAAGACGAGCAGGAAGGCTACTATTTCGCAGTCGGCCCTCAGGGGCACCTCGGCCTACAGGTGGCCATAGACGGACTCTGGAAGGTCTGTGTTTCCGAAGACAAAATCCCTCTCAGGCAGTGGTCCCATCTGGCCGCGACCTTCGATTCGAAGCAGGGGATAACCCTCTATATCAACGGCCGGCCGTCGGGGCGGTTCCCGCAGCACACGGGACGTTTGAGCATGGCGGCCGATAAATCCCTGAGGATCGGGATGAACCGGGTCAAAAAAATCCCTTCCCATCCCGTTCGAACCTATGCCACGCTACCGGCCTGGTTCTCCTTCGATGGGATTTGTGACGAGATCAAGATTTTTGATCGCGCCCTGACATCGGAACAGATTCAAACTGCCGTCGTAGGGGTCGAACCTCCGGCCGCCCCCGACATCCCTCTCCGGGCCATGCCTTCGGGCCCCAAAGGCCCGGGGACCTTCGGCGCCTACTACACCCATCTCGAGTATTACGAGGAGTGGGACGCCCTGTGGCGTGTGGGACCGGACGCCGATGTCGTCGTTCAGTTCGATGACTCTCCCATCCGGGTCGTTTTCTGGCGGGGGACGCGGTACTCACCGGCCTGGGTCATGGAAAACGGCCAGTGGATGGCCGATCAGAGCGCCGAATACTTCAACACGACGGACGGCTGTTTCGAACACATGCTGGATCCCCGCTGCCTGAGCTCCCATGTCCGGATCATCGAGAACACTCCGGCCCGGGTCGTTGTTCACTGGAGGTACATCCCCGTCAGTGTCCGCCGGCAGTACAGCCAGGTGGATGAGATCACGGACTGGTCGGACGCCATCGATGAGTATTACACATTTTTTCCCGACGGATTGGGTGTTCGTCATGTCATCCAGAGAACCTCTGGAAAACCTCTGGGGCCTCAGGAGGCCATCGTTCTGTGCCAGCCGGGAACCACCCCGGAGGACAACACCCACCTCGACGCCCTGACCCTGGTCAACCTCGCCGGCGAGAGCCACCTCTATTCCTGGGCCGGGGAAACCCCCGATTTCGGGAAAGAGGCTCGGCCGGACAACCCCGTCATCCAGTATATCAATCTCAAGTCCAGGGCCAAGCCCTATTTGATTTTTGAACCCGGCTGCCGGATGCGGGTTTTCGCCATCGAGCAGCGCAAGGACGTCTCTCACTTCCCCTGGTGGAACCACTGGCCCGTGGCCCAGATTCCCTCGGACGGCAGGTACTGCCAGGCACCGGACCGCGCCTCCCACTTTTCTCTGTCCTGGGGGGGACCGCCGGTTCATAAAGGGAATGATTCGACATACTGGTCCTGCTGGATCTACGGCACCACCCAGGGGAGGCCCGAAGAACTGGCCGTGTTGGCCAAGTCCTGGGCCCAAGCCCCCAAACTGACCGTTGTTTCCGGTGAGGCGGAGGCTTTGGACTATGACCGGACGCGGCGGGCTTATGTTTTGGACTGCGGTGAAAGTGCTGGTCAGAGAGGCCTGGAACTGAAACTGGCCGCAGGTCCGGATTTTCCCATGGTGAACGGCAGTTTTGTACTGCGGAATTGGAACGGCCCTGAACCCAGCGTCGAGTTGGACGGCCGAAAACTGAAGAGAGGCGTGGACTACCGAATCGGTGAAGTCAGGCGTCTGGACGGCCGGAATCTGGTCCTGTGGATCGAGCAAACGACAAATTCTCCGGTCCGGATATCCCTCAAACCGGGAGCTTTCGGGCCGTGACATAAGGAGGCGAAGATGAAACAAGCCAAATTGGCAGAGCCTGAAAAGGTTGTCTTCGAAGAAGTGCCCATCCCCGAGCCGACCGAGGAGCAGGTTTTGATCAAGGTTAAGCGGATCGGTGTCTGCGGCTCGGATATTCATGCCTATTATGGTAAACATCCCTACATCAGCTGTCCCATCGTCCAGGGACACGAATTTTCGGGCGAGGTCGCAGCAGTCGGAAGTCATGTCGAGGGTGTCTCTCCAGGGGACAAAGTCACGGCCATGCCCCAGCTGGTCTGCGGAGAGTGTTACCCCTGCACCCACGGGAATTATCATATCTGCAACGATCTCAAGGTCATCGGCTGCCAGGCGGACGGAGCCGCCCGGGAGTTCATCCCCGTACCCGGGGAGCTGATCGTCAAGCTCCCCAAGGAGATGAGCTTCGACTACGGTGCCATGGTCGAGCCCGTGGCCGTGGGCGTCCATGCGGCGTCGCGGCTGGGCGATGTGACGGGAAAAAATCTGCTCGTCCTGGGGGCCGGTCCCATAGGAAATCTGACGGCCCAGGCCGCCAAAGGGATGGGGGCGCGATCTGTCCTTATCACCGATGTCAGCGGCTACCGGCTGGACGTGGCGACGGCCTGCGGGATCGATCACGTCGTCGATGTCAGTCGGGAGAACCTGGACGAAAGGCTCGGTTCGGCATTCGGTCCGGACGGCGCCGACGCCATCCTCGAATGCGTGGGGATCGAGCAGACCATGGCCGATGCCATCCGGTTGGCCCGAAAGGGTTCGGATATCGTGGTCGTCGGAGTGTTCGCCGACAAGCCTCGGCTGGATGTGGGCCTGGTCCAGGACAAGGAACTTCGGTTGATCGGAACTCTGATGTACCAGGACAAGGATTATGCCAAAGCCATCGAGCTCATCGAGTCCGACCGGATCCGGCTCGATCCTCTGATCTCCAAACATTTCAAGTTCGAAGACTATCCTCAGGCCTATAAATTTATCGAACAGAACGGCGACAGGACCATGAAGGTCCTCATTGACCTCTAGAGAGGAATGAACATGGATCGACGTTCTTTTGTCAAATCTCTTGGATTGGGCCTGGGCGCCTGTGCTCCTCCCGGCTGCCGGTCTCAACCTGAAACGTCCTCCCCTTTAAGGCCGTCCAACTTCCTGATTCTGGTCACCGACGACCGGGAATTCCTGGAAGAGTTCTATCCCGTTCTGAAGGGCGCGGTGGAGTTTTTTCTCGATTTTCTGGTCGAGCATCCCCGGTACGGCTGGCTGGTGACCAATCCGTCCACCTCGCCGGAGAATTTTCCCGGAACCGAAGACAACGTCCGTTTTTTCGATGAGGTCACCACCTTCAGCAGTCCCGGGACATCCATCTGTGCCGGCTCGACCATCGACATGCAGATCGGACAGGCGGGAGATCTTCAGGAATGGCTTGAGGACTGGCCCCAGCGGGAGGGAAGTCACAGGCACATCTCGAATCTCTACGGGCTCTACCCGGGCAATCAGGTTTCAGCCAGGCGGACGCCCGATCTGGCCCGGGGAGCCGGGGTGGTTCTGGATCAGCGGGGCCTGCCGGGAAACGGCTGGGCCTCGGCCTGGAAAATGGGATGCTGGGCCCGGCTGTACGAGAACCGGCCAGGGCTTTGGAGAATTTCGTTTACACCATCCGCAACTACACGACTCAGAGTCTGTTCTCCATCTGTTCGCGGGCCTTGCAGGTGGATGGAACATTCGGTGTTTCCGCCGCCTTGATGGAAATGCTCCTCCAATCCCACGAAGGCGAGCTGAATCTTCTGCCCGCTTGTCCAGACGCCTGGCCCGAGGGCCGCGTGGCCGGCCTCCGGGCCCGGGGCGGATTTGAGATCGATATGAAATGGGCCGGGGGACATCTGACCGAGGCCGTGATCCGTTCCGATCTGGGGAACGGCTGCCGGATCAGGTCGGATTTGCCTATCGAGGTTTTTTCGGAAGGGACGAGACTGAAGAGCCGCTTTGATAATGGTCTTGTCGTTTTCGAGACAACGGCCGGGGGGAAGTATACCGTCCGACCCGGGCAGGAGATCACTCCAGCTGAGAGTGAGTCATAAAAACGAAAAGAATCGATCAAATGAACAGAAGAACATTTCTTAAAAAAATCGGCGCGGCCGGTGCCGCCGCCGGTTCGCTTCCCCTTGTCGGATCACTCGGCTCCCTGGGCTCCTGCCGTACCGGGCGCGGCCGCAAACAGCCGAACATCCTGTACATCATGTCCGACGACCACGCCGCCAACGCCATCGGCTGTTACGGCAGTCATCTGGCCGGGACGGTCCGAACCCCAAATCTGGACCGGCTGGCCGCGGAAGGCGCCCGGTTGAGCAACTGCTTCTGCACCAACTCCATCTGCGCTCCCAGCCGAGCGACCATCCTGACGGGACAGTACAGCCATGTCAACGGGGTTTTCACCCTGCATGAAAGCTTGGAGCCCGATCATCCCAACGTGGCCAAAGAGCTGAAAAAGGCCGGCTACCAGACGGCGATATTCGGCAAATGGCACCTCAAGGTCGATCCCAGCGGTTTCGATGACTGGAACGTCCTCCGGGGCCAGGGGAAGTACAACAATCCGCTGCTGCGGGGAAAGGATTCCGGGGAACAGGAGTATCCCGGCTATTCCACCGATGTCGTCACCGATCTGTCCCTCGACTGGCTAAAGGCTCGGGATCCGGACAGGCCTTTTTTTCTCATGTGCCAGTTCAAAGCTCCCCATGACCGCTGGAACAGCGCCCCCCGGTTCGACGGCCTGTACGAAGATGTGGTTATCCCGGAACCGGAGACCCTTCTCGATGACTATAAGAATCGCCACAGCCGGGCCGGTGAGGTCTGGTCAACTCTGGAGCGCATGGTGCCCGACAGATATTTTCCTTACATCGAGGAGTCGGAGTTGGCTGGGATGGGGCGGGATGAGATAAGGAGATATGTTTATCAAAGATTTCTCAAGAAGTACCTGCGCTGTGCCCAGGCCGTGGACGACAACGTGGGCCGTCTGCTGGATTGGCTGGATCAGACAGGCTTGGCTGAGGATACGGTGGTTGTCTATACAAGCGACCAGGGGGTGTTTATAGGAGAGCACGGTTTGTTCGACAAGCGGTATATGTATGAGGAGAGCCTGCGCATGCCCTTCCTGATCCGCTATCCCCGGGAAATCGATCGGGGTACGGTCTGCGAGGCGCTTATCGAAAATGTCGACTTCGCTCCCTTGTTCCTCGATTACGCCGGGGCGGGAACCCCGGATTTCATGCAGGGACGAAGCTTCCGCCCTCTTTGCCGGGGTGAAAACCTACCGGATTGGAGACAGGCCGCCTACTACCGCTACTGGATGCACATGTCTCACTTCGCCATCCCGGCTCATTACGGGATCCGGACCGAGAGGTACAAGCTTATCTATTATTACGGAGAATCCCTGGGTGTGCCGGATACAGAATACGTGCGTCGCTGGGTGGAGGGATCGCCAAAGATCGAACCGGCGACTCCGGAGTGGGAGTTGTTCGATCTGGAGAAGGATCCCCATGAGATGAAGAATGTCTATGGAGATCCGGCCTACACAAATGTTGTCTCCCAACTCAAGAAGCTTCTTTTAGAGAAGAAAAAAGCCGTCGGGGACATGGACGAGGCCTATCCTGTGCTGATGGAGCAGAGGAAAAAATACTGGTAAAATTTCCGAGGAGCGAGACGGGGATCCCGTTTCTGATTTGAAAAGCGATTTTAATGGATAAAGGAATATGATGAAAATGACTAAGACCATCGAACGCCGGGAATTTCTTAAAACACTGGGGGCCGGAGCCGCCGCCCTGGCTTTGCCGCCGCTGGCGGGCTGCGGCCGTAAACCGCTGCGGAAACCCAACATCATCATTATCCTGGCCGACGACCTGGGCTATGGAGACACCAGCCTTTACGACGGATGGATCAAAACCCCGCAGCTGGAAAGGGTGGCTTCAGAAGGACTCAAATTCACCGATTTCCACACCAACGCTTCTGTCTGTAGCCCCACCCGGGCCGGATTGATGACCGGGCGATATCAACAGCGGGTGGGGATCACGAATGTGATCGTGGGGACGCGGGAGGATACCGGACTCGATCCCCGGGAGCTGACCATTCCGCGCCTGCTCAAGGATGCCGGCTACAAAACCGGGATGTTCGGGAAGTGGCATCTGGGTCACCAGGGGAAACACAATCCCGTTCAACACGGCTTCGATGAATACAGCGGCTATCTCACCGGCGGAGCCGACTATCATTATCACGAGCAGAGCTGGTACAACGGGCTCGAGAAATCGAATGAAGAAGGCTACACCACCCATCTCATCACCGACCATTCGGTTCGCTTTATCGAAGAGAACAAGGATGCACCCTTTTTTCTCTACGTCCCCCATGCCGCCGTTCATCTTCCCTTTCAGGCACCGGACGATCCTCCCTATGATGGACCGGACGGACAGGCCCCCTGGAAGCTAAGGGACATGAAGTATTGGGATTACTGGACGACCGAGAGGATCCGGCCCATCTACAGAAGGATGATGCAGGAGCTGGATACAGGTATCGGGAAAATCTTCGACACCATCGAACGCTGTGGGATTGCCGAGGACACTTTCGTCTTCTTCTTCTCCGACAACGGCGCCATCGGTGCCGCCAGCAACGATCCTTTCCGGGGCGGTAAGGCCGACCTCCATGAGGGAGGTCATCGGGTTCCGGCCCTGGCCTGGTGGCCGGGAAAAATTCCCGCTGGAGGCGTAACGGATGAGATGACGATCGCTATGGATCTGCTTCCAACCATCTCGGATTTGACGGGCGTTCCACTGCCTGAGACAAGAAAAATCGACGGGTCGAGTCTCAAAAACCTGCTGTTTGAGCAGGCCCCCTTGCCCGAGCGCCCTTTGTTCTGGGGTTATGAGGACAGAGGGACGGCCATGCGGGACGGGAAGTGGAAATTCATCACTTCACCCAGAGGGAAAGAGCTTTATGATTTGGAGAGGGATCCAGGAGAACGGACGAATCTGGCGGATCTGATGCCCGAAAGGACGGCCGCCATGGATGAGGCCGTTAAGGAGTGGCGCCGGGAGGTTCATGGCCCTTCATCCTGATCACTGGGGTTCCAAAGGTCTGTGGGTCCTCTGGCCTCATGGAAGGGGTGGAAAGACCTGAGTTCGAGGGAATTTGTGATATCACTTGAACAGAGAGGAGTCCGGAAATGAGGAAGATCAAAACTCGCAGGGATTTTCTGAAAACTTTGGGCATCGCCTCGCTGTCCGCGGCGGCGATTCCGGGTTGTCAACCAAAAGGAAAAACGGACAGCGGCAAAAGTCTTCCCGCAAAACCGAATATCGTTTTTATCCTCTCCGATGATCTAGGCTACGGCGATGTAGGCTGCTACAACCCTGAATCGAAGATTCCTACGCCCAATCTGGATAAAATGGCGCAGGAGGGCATCCTGTTCACTGATGCCCACAGTCCGGCCACGGTCTGCAAGCCCCCCCGCTACAGCCTGCTCACCGGACGCATGGCCTTCCGGACGGGGAAGGGCTCGGCCGTGTTCGAGGGGCCCGGCGGCCCGAGCCTGATCGAGGACTGGCGGCTCACTCTGGGGGGGATGCTCCAGAAGTGCGGCTACACCACGGCCGTCTACGGAAAATGGCACGTCGGCCTGACCTGGCTGGACAGCAGCGGGGAGCGGATAACGGGACAAAGGGTGGCCGACGCCCAAAAGATCGATTATGAGCTCAGCACACCCCTTCCCGACGGTCCCCTCGACCGAGGCTTCGATTACGCTTTTGTCACCCCCAACTGCCCGACCACGGATCCCCTATACATTTATATCGACGGGCGGGATGTCCCGGTCCCGGCCATGGGGCTTCTGGACAAGAGCACGCTGCCCGATCATCCCTATGCCTGGGACAACGACCGGGGTTGGGTGGCTCCGGGGTACGAGTTCGAGAGGGCCGATCTGCTTTTCTTGGAGAAAAGCCTCAAGTTCATGCGAGAACACCGGGAGAAATCCCCGGACAAGCCCTTTTTTCTCTATCTCTCCACCCAATCGGCTCACGCCCCGTCCTTTCCGGCTCCCGAGTTAAAGGGAAAAACCGAGGCCGGCCCCCACGGCGATTTCATCTTCGAGCTGGATCACGTCGTCGGCGAAGTGATGAAGGAGTTGGAGCGGTTGGACGTGGCGGACAACACCCTGGTCATGTTCTCCAGCGACAACGGTCCCGAAGTGCGGCAGGCCGTGCTCATGCGGCGTGAGTTCGATCACGATGCCGCCCGTCCATGGCTCGGTGTGAAGCGGGACGGCTGGGAAGGGGGACACCGAGTGCCCTTTATCGCCCACTGGCCCGGGCGGATCAATCCCGGCTCAGTCTCGGCCCAGACCATGACCCTGACCGATGTGATGGCCACCGTCGCGGCGGCTGTCGGCTATGAGCTCCCGGATAACGCCGCGGAGGACAGCTACGACCTGCTGCCTGTCTTCTTGGGGCAACAGGCCGAAGATAAGCCCATCCGCCCCTACACCCTGACCCAGAGCTTAAGCGGCCAGCTCCAGATCCGGCGGGGTCCCTGGAAATATCTGGATCACCAGGGATCAGGGGGCAACAATTACGAACGGAGCCGGGACCTCCAGCCCTACAGACTTCCGGAGACGGCTCCGGACGCACCGGGCCAGCTCTACAATCTGGAGACCGATCCGGGGGAAACGACCAATCTGTATTTCGAGCACCCCGAGATCGTCAAGGAGCTGAAGGAATTGCTGGAAAAGTCCAAAGCGAACGGGCGAAGCGTACCGGCGCGGAAGTGACAAGGAAAAATCATGCCTGAAAAACCGAACCGGCGGGATTTTCTCAAGACACTGGGAATGGCGACTCTCTCCGCCGCAATACCCAGCCACGCGGGAACCGGAAGAAGGTCTCTGAGAGAGCACATTCCGTCCAAGCCGAACATTGTGATTGTCCTGGCTGATGATTTGGGCTGGGCCAACGTGGGATACCACGGCGGGAGGATCGCCACCCCCCACATCGATCGGCTGGCGCGTGAAGGAGTCCGCCTGGAAAACTTCCATGCCTGTCCGCTCTGCTCGCCGACGCGGGCCGGGTTGATGACCGGGCGCTGGCCGATTCGGTACGGCATGGGGGAATCCGTGATCACTCCCTGGCGAAAGTACGGACTTCCCGAGAACGAGCGGACATTGGGGGACCTCGCCGCCCGAGCCGGCTATGAGCGCCGCGGTGTCTTCGGCAAGTGGCATCTCGGCCACTATAAAAAAGAACTTCTTCCCTTGAACCGGGGATTCACACATTTCTACGGACTCTACAATGGCGGGTTCGACTACTTCACCCATATTCGCGAGGGTGAGCTCGACTGGCATCGAGACTTCGATACCTGCCGTGACGAGGGATATTCAACCGATTTGATCGGCCGTGAGGCCGCCGGGTTCATCGAACAAAGCACCGCCCAAAAACCGTTCTTTCTCTACGTTCCGTTCAACGCGCCTCACCTGCCCTTGCAGGCCAAAGACAAGGACATCGCCAAATACGACCACATCCGGGACGAAAAGGAGAGGATCTACGCCGCCATGGTCGATTCTCTGGACCAGGCGATCGGACGGATACTCGGAGCTTTGGATAAGAAAGGGATCACCGAAAATACGGTCGTCCTTTTTTTCAGCGACAACGGCGCCATTCGCTACGGAGACAACGGTCTATGGCGCGGCGGCAAAGGCGGTGTCTACGAGGGCGGCGTTCGTGTACCGGCCGTGGTCCGCTGGCCGGCCGGCCTCAAAGGCGGGCGCGATGTTGACGGCATGATGGGCTACATCGATGTCTACCCGACCGTAAAAAGGATCATCGGTATCTCCGGTCCGGACCCGAACCCGCTGGACGGGCTGGACATGCTCGATGTCATCCGCGGCCGGGCCCCAGCTCCGCAGCGCGACTGGTACAGCTACATCGCCCAAGGGAGTCCGGATAAGACCGCGGTTTGTGACGGAACATGGAAACTGGTCGTTTTGGGAGGAAGCGTGCTCGATGTGAGTCTCGAGTCCGCCCTCCAACCGGGCCGGCCGGAAGAAAGACCCTCCGTCGAATTGTTCCGTCTGGACCGTGATCCGGGTGAAAAGGTGAATCTGGCCGGGGAACACCTTGAGGTAGTCACGGAATTGCTGAAACGCTTGAAGGAATTTCGTGGTCTCAAAATAAAAGGAGTTCCCGACTACCAGGAAGGCCGCGAGGGCTTCAAAGCCCCGAAGGACTGGCTGATAAAAAAGTGAACCTGAAAAAAAAGGGGAGAAAATGAAACACTTATCGCGAAGAGGTTTTTTTAAGGCCGTGGGGGGCTCCGCCGTCTCGGCGGGTTCTGTTTCAGTCTTGTCCAGCCTGGGCCTGATGAGATGCAGATCGGGTGCAAGGAAAAAACCGAACATCATCCTGATCAACACCGATGACCTCGGATATGCGGGGCTCGGCTGTTACGGTCAGAAACTCATCCAGACACCTCACATCGATAAAATGGCTGAAGAAGGACTGCGATTCACGGACTATTATGCAGCCAACACCGTCTGTGTCCCCTCCCGGGTGGGGCTTCTCACCGGCCGGCATCCGGGCCACGCATCTATCCGCGACAATTTTAAGCCCCCTCTTGAAAATTTTACCGGATTCATGGAGGAGTGGCCGAAGGAATTGTGGCCTTCCGAGGTCATGACCCTTGGCCGGGTTTTCAAGCAGGCGGGGTACAGGACGGCACAATTCGGCAAGCTCGAGGCCGGCATTCCCATGGCTCCGGGAAAAATGACGGAACATGGCTGGGATTATTGGTTCGGATTCCGTGGGACAGGTGATGCCTTCCAGTATTATCCCCTCGAGCTGTGGAAGAACGATCAAAAAATCGTCTTCGAGGAAAACAAAATCGAGGAGGTGCGGAGACCCGGTATCGTAGGCGGCAGGGGAGTCTACTCGGAAGATCTTTTTGTCGAGGAGATCCTGAATTTTATCCGCGAGAATGCGGAGGCGCCCTTCTTTATCTATTTCCCGACTCAGGTACCCCACGGCCGGTCTCCCCGAGACGGCGATGAGATACAGGTGCCGGATATCGGACCTTATGCGGATCGCGACTGGACTCACCTGGAAAAGCTCTATGCGGCCATGATCACGCGGTTCGACGGTCATGTCGGCCGGATCATCGAACGGCTCAAGGAGCTGGGGTTGGATCGAGACACAGTCATCTTTTTGACCAGCGATAACGGAGATGAGAACAGCTATTACAAATACACCAAAAGGTTTGAAGCAACCGGACCGCTACGCGGCAAAAAAAGGTTTTTGTACGAAGGAGGCATCCGTGTTCCCATGATCGTCCGATGGCCCGGTCAAATCCAACCGTCCCGAACCAGCGATCTGCCCTGGGCCGGATGGGATATCATGGCCACTTTGGCCGAGCTGACCGGTGTCGAACCGCCGGACCATACGGACGGAATCTCGGTGGTCCCCACCTTGTTGGGTCGTCCGGATCAGCAGGCGGATCGGGAATATCTCTATTGGGAGCATCACATGGGAAAGCAGCAGGCGGTGAGGATGGGTCGGTGGAAAGGCGTCCGCTTCGGCGGGACAGGGGAGCCCATCGAGCTCTATGACCTCAGCCTGGACATCGGGGAGACCAACAACCTTGCGGAGGACCATCCCGAGATCCTGAAACGCATGAATGCGATCATGAGGGAAGCCAGGGAGGGTTCCGAGTTCACAAAGTTCTGGCCTCTGCCCGAATACAGACTGAATGATGTCGAATGGGACAGATGGATATTCAATCAGCTTGAACACGGGATCAGATGATTCGCTCGTCGAGTGGAAATGCGGACGCTTACGAGGATCCAGGCGCCTTGGAAATCCGACAGGGGATTTCCATCCTCCCGAAATTTTTGATAGAGTTGAATCGGAAGAGAAAATGAAAAATCAAAGCCGGAGATATTTTTTAAAGACTTTGGGATCGGCGACTCTCTCAGCCGGATCCTTATCTTTGCTGTCCAGCCTCGGCCTGCAGGGCTGCAGGTCCGGAGGCGCCAAACAGCCGAACATCATTTTTATCATGGCCGACGATCTGGGATATGCGGAGCTGGGCTGTTATGGACAGAAAATCATCAAAACACCTCTGTCGCGTCCGAACAGCCCGAGATCGCCGCCAGGATCGAACAGATCATGCTGGACGGACGTACGCGTCCGGAGATCGAGAAGTTCGTCTTAGGAACCTACAACGAATAGGTCCGCTGCGAATCAGGGATCGCTAAACAAGGAGACTCATGTGAACGCATTTTAAGGCGAAGACGACAATGTCTTGTTCGGATCACGCCTCACGATGACATGAGTCCGGTGCGTTCATAAACATAGGGAGAGCAGAAAAACCCAATCAAACGAAGAGGAGTGCAGGAATGATCAACATAAAACTGCCGGCCGCAGTTCTTGTCTTGTTTATCTTAGGACTTAGTTTCAGCTGGGGACAGTCTGAGAACCCCGTCTCACACTGGAGTTTCGATCAAATTGAAGAGAACCGTGTTCCGGAGCTTCTCGGTGGCTTGGATGACGAGCTGAAAGGGAATTTCAGACAGGTCCGTGGAGTGAAGGGGCAAGCCCTGGTTCTGGACGGCTACACCACCTGCCTGGTCCGGAGCGCAAAACTGGCTCCGGCCCTCGAACAGAATTTTACACTCACCGCCTGGATAGCCCTGGGGGCTTATCCCTGGAACTGGGCGCCCATCGCCGCCCAGGAAAACACTGTCAGTATGAACTCCAACCAGGATTCGGTCTGCTGGCCGGATGACATCGTGGTCAACTCTCCCAAAAATGGATTTTTCTTCGGGGTGAGTCCGGAAGGTTATCTAGGACTTCACATCGGCGCCGGAGGCTGGCAGGTCTGCCGGACAGAGAATAAACTGCCGCTGAGGACCTGGACTCATGTAGCCGCCGTGTTCAGACAGGGCGAGGGGATCACCTTGTATATCGATGGAGAAGAGGCGGGAAATATGGAGATCAGCTCCCCGTTCCGTCAAGCCGGGGAAGAAAATCTCAGGATCGGCAGGGGCCGACAAAAGCTCGAACCTTCGCATCCCGTCCGGGCCTTCGCCACGCTGGCAAGCTGGTTCGCCCTGGATGGCATACTGGATGAGCTCTTCATCTACAGCGAGGCCCTGGGGTCAGAAACCATCCGTACTTTTTTCCAAAACAGCCGCCCGGATGCAAAGCCCGAGCTTCCGTCGCGACAAATGCCCTCCTGACCGGAGGGACCCGGCGTGTTCGGCGCCTCCTACATGCGTCTGGACTACTATCCCGAATGGGACGCTCTCTGGCCTGTTTCATCCGATCCGGACATCGTCGTCCAGTTCGATGACTCGCCGGTTCGAGTTGTCTTCTGGCGGGGGACGCGTTATGGTCCGGCCTGGGTTATGGACAACGACCTCTGGATGGGTGATCAAAGCATCGAGAATTTCAACAATCAGGACGGCTGTATCGAGCACATGCTCGATCCCCGCTGCCGGTTTTCCCACGTTCGTATCGTCGAGAACACCCCCGCCCGGGTAGTCGTCCACTGGCGCTACTGCCCGACATCGGCCAACGGAAACCACTCCCAGGTCAACCCCGTGTCCGGCTGGGAGGATTGGGTCGACGAGTATTACACCTTCTATCCCGATCAGGTCGGTGTCAGGAAAGTCAACCTCCATTCCGAGGGACGTTTTCTGTGGCCGGAAGAGGTGATCGGTCTCTGCCATCCGGGCCAGAGGCCCGAGGATGTGGTCGATCTGTCGGCCATGACCCTGGCCAACCTCAAAGGGCAGAGCCACACCTACACATGGGCCGAGACGACACCCAAGGTCAGGGACGGAGATTCCTACCATCATTTCGGAACGGAACCCGAGGAAAAACCGGTGATCATGCGGGTGAACTTCAAATCCGAAAACAAACCCTTCCAGATTTTTGAAACGACAAACAGGTTTTCCATATTCGCTCACGAATACAGGAAAGGCGTCTCTCACTTTCCCTGGTGGAACCACTGGCCGGTGGCCCATGTCCCTTCCGACGGCCGCTACTGCCAGGCAGCCGATAGGGCTTCCCATTTTTCATTGGCCTGGGGAGGTCCGCCGCCTCATAAGGAAGAGGGGAACATCTACTGGTGGGCCTGGATGTACGGTTCCACACAGGGGGAGGCCGAGTCTCTCGTTCCACTGGCCCGATCCTGGCTTCTGCCTCCGGATATCGTTGTGAACAACAGGGAAGCGGAAGCCCAATATGACATGACTCAGCGGTGTTACGTGCTCACCAATGCAGGAGATCTGGGGCGGAACGATGTCAGGATACGCCTCGAGGCCGATCCGGATTCCCCGGTTGTGAATCCCGCCATCGTGATAAATAACTGGGGCCGAGCAGGCGCCGAATTGAGCCTTGACGGTAAAGCTATCCCTCAGGGTAAAGATTTCCGCTCAGGTCATATCCGCCGTGTGAACCGTTACGATTTGGTTGTCTGGATAGCCCTGGAATCGGATAAACCTGTCGAGCTGGTTCTGACGCCGGCCGAAAAGTGGTGATACCGATATGATCCGCTGTTTGTCCAAGGGTTCGAGACCGCCCTGCATCCAGGGGGCCGGTCTTTTCCTGCTCCTCCCGGCTTTTGTTTTCTTTTTTGGAGCATCGACAAGACCCGAAAACACCGCAACGATGCAGCCTTTAGACCTGCGCTGTGAATATCTGACGAATCCATTGGGAATCGATGTTCTCCGGCCAAGATTGAGTTGGAAGCTGACCTCGACATCCGGAGCGGACAGTTCTCTACTGGGTGTTGTTCCATCATTTTCGATAGCTTTCTGGCTGAATATGAGAGCCGTTTCGAGAAGGAGTACGGCTTCCTCCGACCCATTGTCAAGGAAGTTGTCGAGCGCTATTTGGACTGCGGCAATCACCGCTGCGGATTTGCCCGCATCAGATGCCCTGACTGCGGAGATGAGCGGCTGCTGATGTTTTCCTGCCGCACCCGCGGTTTCTGTCCCTCTTGCCATGCCAAGCGGATTAAGGAATGGGGCGAATGGATGCGGGAGCCCCTGCTTCTGGATATCCCGCATCTCCAGGTTGTCTTCACCATGCCGAAGATGCTGCGGATTTTCTTTAAGTACAATCGCGCTCTTCTCGGGACTCTTTGCCGGGCGGCCGTCCAGGCGCTCCTGCGGTACTTCCAAGCTGCCGCCGATATGGAGCTTGTTCCCGGGGTTATCCTGGTTGTCCAGACCTTTGGTCGGAGGATTAATTTTCATCCCCATCTTCACCTCCTGCTTGAAGAACTCGGCCAACACGCGGTCGTGAAACTCAGCAAGATGATGAAACGAGAAGGTGATACCATGAAAAAAGGAATTCTGTTTATAAGAATTTGCTTTTCGTCATTGAACCTGCTTATTCAAAAGAATACCGACGAGCCGGATTTTTTCCGTAGAATTCCAAGAAAGCCCCGTCACCATGACGTAGAGGGGCGCGCTCTGGGACCATCAGGGATGATGTTTCTTCTCATATTCCAAAAGCCGCCGCTCGAATTCCCTCCGCTCCTTCATGGCCAGTTCCCTGGCGAAGCGTTTGTCTTGATATGGCGGTTGTGAAGGATCATATTCAGGATTCGGCTGCGGCAGTTGGGCCTCGGTTTCTTCCAAAAACTGTTCCAGCCGGCGGCTTAATTGTTTCACCCTATTGGGGAAGCGTTCAGAGAGGTCATTAAGCTCACCCGGATCTTCTTCCAGATTGAACAGTGAATAGGCCCCGGCGGTATCACTGTACCAGCGGATGAGCTTCCAATCCTCTGAAATAACAGAAGAGAAAGGTCCTGTGGCATGGGTGTAATGGGGAGAGTGAAAATAAAGAGACCGCTCCGGGAAATCCTCCGGTTCCGTTAAAAGCGGCATGAGGCTTTGTCCGTCGAGGTGCTGCTTCGGCCGCAGGGGAAGGCCCGCCATCTCCAGAAGAGTGGGATAAAGATCCATATGGATGACCCGGGTGGAGGTGCGCCGGCCGGCGTCAATTCGGCCGGGCCAGCGGATGAAGAGCGGAGTCCGCATCCCCGCTTCATAAGGAAAGGATTTGCCTCCCAGCAGAGGGTAGTTAGATGTCGAGCCCAAGGTCAAGCCGCCGTTATCAGAAGCGAAAATAAAAACGGTGTCCTCTTTTAGGCCCAGGCGTTCAAGGGTCTTATCGATCACCCCGATGCTGTCGTCCAGGCTTTCAAGCAGGGCGGCAAAGACCGGATTGTTCTGATCAGTTGAGGGCAGGGACTTGTATTTTTCAATAAGCTCCGGATGAGCCATAAGCGGATTGTGCACGGCATAATGAGACAGCATCAGAAAAAACGGCCGGTCACGGTGTTTCTTGATAAAATCGACCGAAGCATCAGTTAAGGCACCGATCGCCTTGACGTCACCGGTGCTTTTTCCGTCCTTGGAGGATGCGACCTCTCTCAAGCGGTCGCTGAAGGAGTCTGTGTACTGAAAGCCCTGTTTATCGGGACTAAAATTTTCATGGCTTCCGCAGTGCCATTTGCCGTAAAGGGCGGTGGCGTAGCCCCCTTCCGCCAAAGCTTCGGCGATGGTTATTTCTTCCAGGGGGAGAACCTGGCGGTTATAGCCTTCGAAGGTCTGCCTGTTGCCCCTTCGGGGCGATGTGATTTCATGCAAACCGCCGTACGGATCGGTCAGTCTTACCACTGTGGTCAGATCGGTGCGAGCAGGATTTTTACCCGATAAAAGGGCGCCTCGGGAAGGGCTGCATACCGGAGCGGCGGAATAAGCTTGGTCAAAAATCATCCCGGCTTTGGCAATTGCGTCGATATTCGGGGTTTGATAGTAAAGGCTTCCGGTCACCCCCGTGTCTTTCCAGCCCAGGTCGTCGACTAAAACCAGCACGAAATTGGGAGGTCTCTCAGGGGGATTAACTCGTCCCCGGCCTCTGATCCAGAGACCAGGGTAAGCTAAAACACCGGAGCCTAAAGCGAGTGTCTTTATAAAATCTCGGCGGTTATGGATTGGAGTCTTTTTTTCCATTTTCCTTTCAACACCATGGACCGCAATGCAGAAATGGACTTACGGAGAAAATTTGAAGTTATCACACCGAGACCGGAGATGTCAATGGCTCGAATCGAGTCATCTATAATCTAACACTAGGAGCCTGTCGGAGTACTCTAATTTACCTGAATTTTCCCTTAATTTTATACACTACATTCTGACAAAAGCAAGGGGTTGACCTTGCGGAGTATCTCTTCCTGTTTTTTACTCAATGTTACCGTCTTGACAAACTCATTCTTAGATTT
>Ga0180009_10000981_pt1 | contig 35961 bp, 33 predicted proteins | sample OS_PC_MetaG_FD_123537 | JGI IMG/M metagenome (GOLD analysis project Ga0180009, IMG submission 123537) | Groundwater microbial communities from the Aspo Hard Rock Laboratory (HRL) deep subsurface site, Sweden - OS_PC_MetaG | ecosystem: Environmental > Aquatic > Deep subsurface > Groundwater... | reverse complement strand
ATGATCTTGGTGAAATGGAGCGATAGAAACCCCGCCTGTCTGAGCGAAGCGAGTTGGGGTTTCAGCGGAATGAGCCTTAGATCATCTTGAAATAAGTCTCCCAACTGAAAGGGGTTCATATCAGTCGCGGGTCAACACCGCAATATCATTCTCATGTTTCGTTGTGCTCCACCTCACTTGGGGCATGATGGTTTGTATGAAAATAAATCAGGGTACACGTAACAAGTACATGTCCCCCAATTTATTTTCATGTTTTGTTGTGCCCGACAGGGCATGAAGGTTTGTATGAGAATAGCAGCACGGATGGTTAAAAAGTACTAATCTCACGCTTCGTTGTGCCCGCCCGGGCACGGGGGGCAAGGCATTTAGAGCAGGTTGCTGGCGATTTCGGCCAGTTCGGAGCGCTCCCCTTTTTCCAGGTTGATGTGGGCGTAGATGTCCTGGCCCTGCATGCGCTCGATAAGATAGCTCAGGCCGTTGGACTGGCTGTCGAGGTAAGGGTGATCGATCTGGAAGATATCGCCGGTGAAGATCATTTTGGTGCCCTCTCCGGCACGGGTGATGATGGTCTTGATTTCGTGGGGGGTCAGGTTCTGGGCCTCGTCCACGATGAAGAAGACCTTGACGAGGCTTCGGCCCCGGATATAGGCCAGGGGCGAAATAACCAGCTTATCCTCCTCGAGAAACCGTTTGATATTCTTGTTTTTGGCTTCGGTCTCGCCAAACTGGTTCTGGATGACCCCCAGGTTGTCGTAGAGGGGCTGCATGTATGGGTCCAGCTTGGATTTGACATCACCGGGCAGATAGCCGAGATCCTTGTTGCTCAGCGGCACAATGGGGCGGGCCATGTATATCTGGCGGTAGGCCTTGCGTGTTTCCAGGCCCGCTGCCAGGGCCAGCAGTGTTTTGCCGGTGCCGGCCTTGCCGGCGATGCTGACCAGCTTGATCTCCGGGTCGACCAGGGCGTCCAGGGCAAACGTCTGTTCTGCGTTGCGGGGTTTGATCCCATAGGCGGTAATTTTGTTGATGTGCCGAATATTGCGGGTGATCGGGTCGACGGTGCCCAGGGCCGATTTCTTGTTGCCTTTCAAAATCAGGTATTCATGGGCCTTGAGACTGTTGCTGCCGTTGATGTTGTTGAGAAAAGTGGTCTCCACCTGGTAGGGTTCATGGTAGAGGGCATCGACAATGTCGTCGGGGACGTTTTCCACGATGCGGCGACCCTTGTACAGGGTCGAGATATCCTTGACATGGTCGGTGAGGTAGTCCAGGGCCTGCAGACCCACCGATTTGGCCTTCATGCGCAGATTGACATCCTTGGTCACCACCATGACGGTTTTGTCCGGGTACTCATCAATGGCATGGTAGGCGATATTCAGGATCCGGTGATCGTGCTTGTCGGTGGAAAAACTGTGGATCAGATCCGGGTGAAACTCCTTGTCGAGTTTGATGAAGATCCGTCCTTTTCGCGGTCCGATCTTGAAACCGCCGTCAAAGGGGGCTTTCTCACTGAAGGAGTCCAGGGTCCGGGCAAATTCCCGGGCATGGTAATTGAGGGTTTCATTCCCTTTTTTGAACGAATCCAGCTCTTCGATCACCGTGATGGGAATGATAATGTCATGATTGGTAAAATGGTCGATGCACGACGGGTCATGCAGGATAACGTTGGTATCCAGCACGAATATTTTCTTCTTTTTGGTGGCCAAGATCCGTTCCTCGAGCAGGGTTTATTTCGTGCTTTCACCGGGCAGACTTGCATGGTTGACGGGCCGGGCACGGCTTTCAGGTAAAGAGCCGGGGCTCCTTGCGGGCGCTGAAATTCGTATAGAGCCAGTCTGCCACTTTCAGGATCCCGGGGTCATCCATGAACCGGGCTTCTGAGGGACAGTTTTTAATACAGGCGCAGCAGATAATACAGCGCTCCTTGTCGGTTTCCACGCGCTCTCCCACGGAAATGGCCGCCGTGGGGCAGACATCGGCGCAGGTGCCGCAGAGGGTGCAGGGTTCCTCCCGGGTGACGGGGGATATGCCGGTGCGCACTGTGCGCTCCTTGTAGGGGATGTTGCCGGGGACTTCCAGCGGGGAAGTCGGACCGGGGGTTGGCAGCCCATCCAGTTTCGCACGGATCGTCCTGCCGAAGTCCCTGGCAACGGCCAGATCCTGCGGGTCCGGGCGATTGATGGCGATGGGCAGCGCCGGGGTGGCAAAAGAGTGCTCCCCGACAAAGGCGGCGGCGGCCAGTGGGACAAAACCGGCGGACGTGGCGATATCCTTCAGTTCAACCAGTGCGTCCTCGAATTCCCGGTTGCCATAGACAACGACCAGGATGGCGGGCGTCTGGCTGCCCCTGATCTGTTGCAGGCGGTTGACGGCATCGAGCGCAATCCGGCCGGCGTAGACCGGGGCTCCGATGATGGCCAGTTCATGGTTGAATACGGTTGTGCCGTTCCTGCCGGTATCCGGCCGGGTCAGGTCGAGTTCATCCGTCCGCGGGATGCCGGTGCCTTCGGCGATGGCGTCCAGGACCTTGCGGGTGGTCTGTGTGGGTGAGAAGTAAACCAGTTTTTGAGTCAATCGTTCCATGCCGAATTCTCCTTGGGGGTATGGTGTTATTGGCCTGTTCGCGACAGGGTACCCCGGCTGCCAATTCCCTGGCAGTGTTGGGGGTCTGTCGCGAATGGTGGCGGCTGAGCGGACCGTGTTGTTTAAAATGATGAATCGGGTTCCTGGAGGAAGTGTCGTTCCTCCTCTGTGGATTCCCTTCCCAGGATCTCATTCCTGTGGGGATAGCGACCGAACCGGTCGATGATTGCCTTGTGTTTCAATTCGAATTCAAGATTCCCTTCCAGACCGGGTGCGTCGAACAGGCTGACGGCTGTTTCATGAATCACCGCGGATTCGCTGTGCATGTAAGGCATGAGCAGAAACATCCGCCGGGAGGACTCCAGTTCCCTGTGAATATCCCGGGCGACGGCCTCCTGGGCGAGTGCCAGTGCCAGGGGGTCGGATGCAAAGGCGGCCGGTGTTCCCCGGTACATGTTGCGTGAGAACTGATCCAGGATAATAATCTCGGCCAGCCGGCCCGGGGCTGTCTGGCGCCAGTGGAACAGCTCGCAGCGGTTGGCTGCGCCATGAAGCGTTGCAAACCGGTCAACAATCGTGCGGTCGAATTCGGGGTCTTTCAGCCACCATGACTGGGATTCGATCTCTTCGAACCAGAAGAGGAGAACGGCCGCCGCTTCCTCGTTCGTTTTGACCGGTTGCGGCGGAATTCTGGTTTTCGCAGCGCTGTCGGGTCGTTTGCGGGCCCGTTCGCTTTTGGGCTTGGCCTTGCTGACCTTGATATTCCGACCTTTGACCAGGCTGTCGTTCAGGGTGGTAATCGCCGCCTCAGCCTGATTCGGGACCGGCATTTCGACAAATCCGAACCCCTTGGATTTTCCCGTTTCCTTGTCCGTGATGATAATTGCGTTGGATACGTCACCATATTGCCGGAAAAGATTTTCCAGTTCAGATTCCATGATGCCATATGGCAGGTTACCGACGTAAATATTCATAATTTTTCTCGTGCGGTATTTCAAGAAAAGTTGCTGGCAGCGTTCTGCGAGCAACTGGAACCGTTTGTTTGCCCGTGACTAGTTGCAACATGTCCTGCCGAAAAAACCTACCCCATCATAAACTGATTCTGAAATTCATGTCCATCATAAATAGGATAAAATAGAGACGGACGGGGCAGTGTCGGAAACAGACCGAACCGGAGATCCGGCGGGTTCAGGCTGGAGTGATCCAATCATTCACCCCCAGGGTGTCTGTTGCTTTGTCTCTCCGGTTTCAGGCCTGGGGGCGTGGCTATGGGGTTTCGGTGATGATCCCGATACCCTGTTCCTTCAGGAAGGCCCTGGTTTTACTGCAGACGGGGGCTGTTGTCCGGACATCAATCGTGGCCCCGTCGATCTGTGACCGGATCCGTTCAGCTTTGGACAGAAGGGTGTGCCCGTCTTTCATGACCAGGCGGCTTTTTCTCTTTATGACAAGGGTATAGCGGGTGTCGCCTGTTTTTTCAATCCGCGTGGCGGGATGCAGGCCGAAGGTTTTTGGATCAATCGTCTGGTTCATATCGTTTTCCTGGGTTGGATGGCATCGCTCACATCAGCGGCGCAGGGCTGCTTTTGAAAATTTTGAGTCTGGAATCGGGGTGTCAAAATCCACGCTGTGGATGATCCATTCAGTGCCATCCCCTTTTTTGAGCATGTCCTTGAAGCGCAGTCGTCTCGGGTACCATCCCCTTGAGGTCTGGAATGTTTCCAGGATATCGAGCCGTTTCAGAAGTTTGCCGCTGGCGGCGTAGAGCTCCTCCCGGATACCGAGATAGCGCTCCTTGTCCACCCATATTTTCCGCTGCTGGTAAGCGAGACTGGTTTGTCTGGCTTTCAGGTCGAGAATCCAGGTATCCCGGCCGTCGATCGGCTCTTCGCCAACGATGGTGGCATCATAGGTGTCGCTCAGCTTTCCCTTTTCCATCATGTCCTCATAGGAGAGGTCGGACCCGGACATGGACTGCCGCAGCATGTGTCCGGCGATTTTGATGGTGCGGTCCGCCCCGGGATCGAAGATCCAGAGGTTCTGATCCAGCTTCAGCATTTTGGTTCCCTTTTCCCTCAGGGGAGCCAGGGATTCCGTGAAGGATTTTTCCTGGCCGATGATCCATGACTGGTACTTGATTTCCCGGGAGCCCCGCAGCCCGCGGATAATCATCGAGCTGATAATGATCTGCCGCTCGATATTCTGGTTCTGATCAATCCGCTGCAGGATTCTGGCGGCCTCTTCCCGGGTGTCTGCGCCGACCGGGCGGGCGAGGAGCAGCAGCAGTAGTAAAAAATGGATCCCGTTTTTCATGGTTGACTCCAGTTGATTCATGTTTCCAGCTCCTTGAAGAGCTGGGCAGTTTCCCTTTTGAAAATAGCCAGACCGGAAATGACCGCTCCGATAAACGGAGCAACCACACCGGGCACGATACCGATCCAGAAATTAATGGGTGAGATCCGGGCCCGCATGATATTATTCATCATATAACTGGAGTTCTGCATAAAATAGCCGAAATCCACACCGTGAACCTGGAGGTAGTAGGCCGGAATCAGCCCCAGGATGGTTCCCAGCAGATAACTGGCGACCCCCAGCAGGACCGCTTCGACGATCATGCTCCAGTAGAGGCTGGTTTTGGACTCACCGATGGCAAGACGGATGCCGATCTCACCATAGCGGCGGATCCCGTTCATCAGACCGGCGTTCCAGAGCACGATGCTGATGACAAAGATAAATATGATCAGGATGGCGGAGAAAATGGAATTCATGTAGGAGAGCATCTCCCCCAGATCGTCCTGGTCTTCCAGGGTTACCATCACCGGGGTGAAAATATCCGTGGCTGCCAGATAGGCGCTGTTGAACGCTGTCTTGATCGCAGCCGCTTTTTCCGGGTGGTAGAATCCGTCCTCGAAAAACCCGAATATTTCAGTGGTGGCGTCCATCATGTTCAGCGCCTGGCGCATATCGGCCAGGTCTGCAATGATGGCCCCCCGATCCATCACCCGAATACCGAAACGGACGGTGCCGGCAATGGTGAAGTTGTGAAACACCATGGACCCGTTCATGTCCGAACCGATATATGTGACGTTCTGCCCCAGACCCAGCGCCAGCTTTTCAAACAGTGCATCACTGAGCAGGATCTCCCCCGGTTGTCGGGGCAGGGCGCCCTTGATCAGGGCCTGTTTCAGGTTCAGGTTGCGGATCTCCGGGCTGTCCGGCGAGGTCAGGTCTGCCCCGAGGCCGGCAACCGGAGCCTGTGCCGCGGTCTCCCCGTTTTTGTCCGGAATATCCAGCAGACCGCCGAATTGAATCCGGGACTTCCAGATCATCCGGGGGAAATCGGTCTGCAGTTTCCGTTGAATGGTCCCCGCATCTGTCAGAACCAGCTCCATGATGTTGGGATAGCGCTGCTCGTTCAAGGCCCGGGTCCGAACCTTGACATGACCGGTCTTGAAACGGGCCGCGGTTTCGACAGTATCATGCAGGATACCGCCCACCCAGGCAAATACCAGCACGGTGATCGCCACGCCGGAGGCGGTGATCAGGATGGGAAAAAGGCTCCGGGAACGGTCCCGCAGCAGTCCCTTGAGTAGAAATCGGATCATGACCATTTCCCCCTGAGTGCGACAAACGGTTGCAGATGGGTGATCTTTCGCGCCGGCAGATAACTGACAACGGTTATCAGCAGCATGACGATCACCAGGGTTCCCAGGATCAGTGCCGGGCTGAAGTCGGCATAAAGGTGCTCACTGATCGCCATGCCATACTCTTCGCCGGAGACGGGGATCGCGTACCCCCGGGTTTGAAAGTACCAGAACAGCGGACCCCCGGTGACGGCTGTCAGGACAGTCGCAAAAACGCCATGCAGCAGGCCCTCCATGGTAAAGGTCCACACAATGGCCCGGTTGGTCATGCCCAGCGCCATCAGGGTGCCGATCTCCCTGCGTCGCTTGAAGATCGACAGGGCCTGGGTGTCGAAAATGGCGATCATGGCCAGAAAAATCAGGATCAGGTAAAAGATCCCGGCGCCGACTGATTTGTTCTGGACGAGCTGATAGGTATCCGCCAGCAGGTCGTCCAGGGTTTTTCGAATCCACTCGGGCGCCACCGCCTGGTCATCCACCGGTCTGGCCGAGATAATGATGGTGGCGTGGTTGGGGGAGAGGTTCATCGCCTGCAGGTTTTTGAGGGGCAACCAGATCTGTCCCTGGTCCATGGATGGCACCCGGCCGTTGAAGACATGGACAATGGCCAGATCGGTGGCGTTGAAAGCCCCCTGGCTGTTTCGCCAGCGCACGGTGATAATGTCCCCCCGGCTGAGCTCGGTGCGCCGGGCCATGTTCTTGCCGATCATGGCCGGTATGGTGCCCGGGGGGCTCCCGGCCTGCAACTGCTCGAAGGGCAGTTGCAGGATCTGCTGATCCACCGGGATCCCCTTGAGAACTGCCGGGAAAATACGGCCCTGGGGGTATGCGGATCCGGCGACCATCAGGATCGGGATCGCTTCCCGTTTTTGGACCGCTGCCGCCATGGCTGGGGAGAGCTCGCCGTGGCTTTTTTCCAGGGTCAGCGGATCGAATGGGTCGTAGTTCATATGCCAGAACTGGCCATTGCCCAGCTCCTCATTGATCCGGTTGGTCATCAGCTCTTTCAGCAGGCCGTTGTTCATTCCCTGGATCAGGATGATGGCTGTCAGGGTGATGGAAATGATAATGGTGTTCAGCCATGTGCGGATCCCTGCCGAGAGCACGTTCTTAAATGCGATTTTAAAGATCATGGCGTCTCCCGGTCAGAGGGTTTCGTCCTGCTGGATGCTGCCGTCCACCAGCGTGATTTTGCGTTTCAGGTAACCGATCACCTTGTCGTCATGGGTCGAGAAGATAAAGGTGGATCCGGACTCCCGGTTGATTTTCTCCATGGTCTGCAGGATGATGTGGGAGTTTTCCGAGTCCAGATTGGCTGTCGGTTCATCGGCCAGGACCACCGCCGGTTTCTTGACCATGGCCCGGGCGATGGCCACCCGCTGGCACTGGCCGCCGGAGAGCTGGCCGGGCTTGCTGTTGACTTTGTCCGCCAGCCCCACCCAGGCCAGGCTCTCCATGATCAACCGTCTTTTGTCGGCAGCGGACATCCCCAGCAGAATCAGGGGCAGCTCCAGGTTTTCATAAACCGTGTAGACCGGCAGCAGGTTGTAGGTCTGAAAAATAAACCCGATGCTGCGGCTGCGCAGCAGGGCACTCTCCCGGGCGCTGAAGCGGGTGATGTCCGCTCCCATGAAAAAAACCGTTCCCCGGGTGGGTTTGTCCAGGGACCCCATGATATTCAGCAGGGTTGTTTTCCCGGATCCGCTGGGCCCGACGATACCGGCGAACTCCCCCGCGGCAAATGCCAGATCGATCTGCTTGAGGGCGAAGAAATCCTGGTTGGCCACCGGGTAGATCTTGTCGAGGTGGTTGACCGTGATGACCTGTTCTGATTCCATGACCTTGTCTCGGCTAGTGATTGGTTTGAATCAACAGGCGAATCCCCTTCTGGCCTGTTGTGCTGTTAAAAAAGAAACGGTCACCGGCAGATCCGGTGGCCCCGTCATCAACATGGCTGGTGTAGACCATCAGGGTGATCACCCAGGTGTCGGTTGCCCGCTGCCAGGCGGTCTGCAGGGTGGTGACCCCGGACTCGAAATTCCGGAACGCCATGACCTGGATCTTGTCCAGCAGGTTCAGGGGCAGCTGCTCTGAAATCGCCAGCAGCCAGATCGTGCCGTCCGCCGCGCTGTTGCTCTTGGATTTCAGGTCCACCGCCATGAGCTCCATCACACTGCTGAGTCCGTCACCGACATCGAAGGTGTAGTCCCCGCCCAGGGTAAAAAACAGCTGGTGTTCCGGGATCAGGTTGTTCCGTGCCAGCTCCAGCCAGGTGGTTTCAAGATAGAGACCCACCCCCAGGTCCCAGGAGAGGTCGAAGCCAACCCGGCTTTCCTGCAACGGGTCTGATGGACGGCCGCTGTATCGGGCCAGGTCGACCTGCCGCTGGTGCACCGACAGCCCGAGTTCCCCGGCGCCGGCCGGAATCTGGATCCGGCCGCCGGATTCCAGGCTCCCATCGCTTGCGGTCAGGAGTGAAATACCCATGGGATCCCGGTTGCCGGTCATGGACCAGATCCAGACGTTGGCATTGCTTTCAAAATAGTACCGGAAGAGCAGCGCGTTCACCCCGTCGGTGAATCCGGTCGGATCGCGGCTGTCCTTCTGGTCGAACCAGCGCAGGGAGCGCAGGATTTTACCGGGCCCAAAACTGATCTCCTGCAGACCCAGGCGAACTTCTGCCTGGTCTGTGTAAGCCCTGCCCCAGAGTCGGTAGGCTTTCTCCCCGTGAGTGGTTTCGGCGTCGGCCTCCCCTGTCTGCGCCAGCGTTCCGTAAAGGTTGGCCATGATTTCACTGTCCAGGGACAGCCTGTCCGACAATGGCAGCGACAGCTTCAGCCGGGGCAGATAGCGGAACCCCAGCTCCCTGTGCGCCTGGTCATTGTCCTCAAAGGCGGTCCAACCAGTGAGTTCTCCCTGAAAGGCCATTCCGCTGTCGGCAGCCGTCGTTTTTCCAGGGTTGACCCCGCAGTGCAGGATCCCCAGGAAAATGACCATGACCACCCGCCGTTTCGTCGTGTTTCTCATTGCCTCATGGACCGGATAATCTGTTCCATCTCTTCGATATACTGATTCAGGGCGTCCATCCCTGCCGGGGTGATGGAGACAGTGGTATAGGGTTTGTTGTCCCTGAAGGTCTTCCGGATATCGATGTAACTGGCCTCCTTCAATTTCTTCAGCTGAATCGACAGGTTTCCCGAGGTGAAATCCAGCTTCTGGAGCAACTCATTAAAACTGTTGGCTTTTCTCCTGTCGCTGGCCAGATGTGTCAAAATCAGCAACCGCGCCCGTTCATGGATGATCTTGTCCAGGACTGCCACGGCGCTATGCCTCCTTTCCCGGAATCAGGGCGAACAGAATCAGTCCGCAGCCCAGGGTCAGTGAAATGGCCAGGGGACCGGGCAGAACGAAAAAAAGCGCCACCAGCCCCGTGAGAATGAACCAGTAGCCGCTCAACAGGTACGGCCACAGCCGTGTCACCGTTCCCATGGTGTTGTACAGCAGACCGATGTCGATAGCCAGGGTGGGGATGATATAATACGGATGGTCCTGCATCAGGCTGTAAACGACGATGGCGATGATCAGACCCAGCAGCGGAAAATAGGTGTGGCTGATCCGGGAGGCGTAAAACACCCTCAATGCCTGCCAGATGGATATCCTGGGACCGATACGGGTGAGGGAGCGCTGCCACATGCCAAACTTGACCACTCCCAGCAGCGCCCAGGAAACAATCATCACAGCGATGAAAATCCGGCGCACAGCATCCGGAAAACCGGCATAACTGCCAAAATGAATGCTCAGCTGGTGGTACAGGATACAGTCAGCGATGACCACCAGCCCGGCCAGAATGGATAAAAACCGGAAATGAACCGGCAGCAGGATCTGCCGCAACATCGGCGCATTTTCGTTGAGCACTGCTTTGATCGCCTGGATATCCCCAATTAACTTGTCCAACTGGTCATTTTGACGGCTTTCCATCGCTAAACCCGGCTGCTTGGTTTCACTCATAGGGGTAACTCAATACCGTTCACTTAAACACCCGTTTCCTGCTGAGCACCAACGGTTCCGGTTTTCAAGAAACCGGGAAGCCAGGAATGGACTCGTGGGTTTCTTGAAAGATCAACCCTTTGGTGCGGCTCGATAATTCCAGTTAATCAAGGGGCCCTTAAGCCTACGACATTGAGTGGTGACGGTAAACAACTTTATTCCATAAACAACATTACCTTATTAATTGCCCCCATTTTTGTCAACCGGAAATTCGGTTTTTTTTGAAAAACATTCACCACCGAGACACGGCGCTTACCTAGGAAAATAAGCTGAGCTTTATGACAGGCACGGGAAGGCATCGCAGTTTTTCATCCTTCGTTGTGTCCTGCTGGTCATGGGTTTGTGTATGAAAAAAACTCACCACAGAGACACGGCGCTCACGGAGGAAAACGTCTGCTTGAGAAAAGTCGGGGGGCCGGTGTGCGCCGGGATTCCGGACCCGCCAGGTGAATGGGATGGCGGGATGTTACACCCCGATGAGGGTGGTCGCGATAATGAAATAGAAGTAGACGCTGGCGATGTCGATGGAGGTCGTGACAAAGGGTCCGGTGGCGACAGCCGGGTCGATGTTGATCCGGGCCATGATCATGGGTACGAAGGAGCCGACCAGGGCAGCGACGGACATGGAGCAGAGGACGGCCAGCCCGACGGAGATGGCGAAGGCGCCGGAACTCTGGGTGTCGTAAAACCGGGCCTGGGCGACGACGGCGATGAAGAGACCATAGACCACCCCCAGGATGAGACCAATGGAAAGCTCCTTGGACACCACCTTCCAGAGGTCCTTGATATGCAGGCGTCCGGTGGCCAGCCCCCGGACCACGATCGTGGATGACTGGGTTCCGATATTACCCCCCATCCCCATGATCACCGGGATAAAAGCGGCGAGATAGGCCAGTTTTTCAAGGCTGGACTCGAAATGGCTGATGATGAAAAAAGCGAAAATACCCCCCATGCAGCTGGCAAACAGCCAGGGGAGGCGGATACGGGTGCTCCGGATCACTGACTGGGTCTCCACGAAAACCTCACCGGCACCGGCCATTTTCAGCATATCTTCCGTGGCTTCCGCCCGGATGATATCGATGACGTCGTCCACGGTGACGATCCCGACCAGCCTCTGGGTTTCATCAATGACCGGTACGGCCAGGATATCGTACCGGGCAACAATCCGGGCCACCTCTTCCTGGTCCGTGTCTGTTCTGACCGAGAAGATATCGGTGGTCATGAAATCCCGCAGCTGGGTATCCGGTTTTTCCACCACCAGCTGTCGCAGAGAGATCACCCCCAGCAGTTTGGAATTCTCGTCGACCACATAGATATAAAACGGCATCTCCACGTCGTGGTAGTTTTTCTGGATGGATTCGATCGCCGCCTTGCTGGTCATGTCCTCCCGCAGGGCAATGAAATCGGGGATCATAATCCCGCCGGCCGTCTCGTCTCCGTAGCTCAGCAGGCCCTCCACCTCTTCGGAGTCTTCGGTTTCCATCAGCTCCAGGATGGCGTCCGCTTTTTTCTGGGGAATCTTGCCCAGCAGGTCGGCGACATCGTCCGAGGGCATGTTCTCCATAACCGCCACGATATCGTCGATGCGCATACTGTCGATAAAATCCAGCAGGACCTTCTCTTCCAGGGCGGAGAAAAGATTTCCTTTCTGCTCGACATCCTTGATCACGGAAAAGAGTTTCCTCTGGTTGGCCAGTGTCAGCGTCCTGAAAACAAGGGATAGATCCGCGGCGTGGGCCTTGTTGACAATCTTGGCCAGGTGGGTGGTCGCCCCTCTGCGCAGGAGTCTTTTGATACTTTCTGTCAGAATGGTGTTGTGATCGGTTGCCATAAAAACTGCCTGTTCCCTGGGTGAGCCTGCTGCTGCCTCCGGCAGGAGACGTGATATACCGGAATTCCGCATATATCCGCGTATTCTAACGGGCAGAACGCATTTCGTAAACAGGAATCCCCAAACCGGTGGTGAAACCGGGTCTGGTTGTGACCCCGTTTTCCGGTAATCCGTCACTCGGTTTTGGCTGGCGCGGGCGTGGTTTGACAGTTCGCCCGGATTTTCTCTACCATGCGGGGCAGAGGAATCAGTCTGTTTTATCAATACCGGGTGTTGAGTGTCCCAGCGCTTTTACCCGACCAGTTTCGGAAAATAACGAACGAGGTAATCACGATGTCTGAAAAAAAATGTTCATATTCCGTCAATGACGGGGTGGCGGTCATGATGGTCGACAATCCGCCGGTCAACGCACTGAGTGGTCCCGTACTGGCTGATATCCGCGAGGCGGTTGAAAACGCCCTGGCGGATGACGCGGTGCGGGTGGTTGTCTTTACCGGTGCCGGTGGCAAAGCGTTTATTGCGGGGGCCGATATCAAGGAGTTTGGGGTCCTGGTCAACCGGCAGACGGGCAGCGATTTTCTGAAATTCGGTCAGGAAATCACCCACCTGATCGAAAGTGCGGACAAACCGTTTATTGCCGCCATCAACGGGTTCTGCCTGGGTGGCGGCATGGAGTTTGCCATGGCCTGTCACATTCGGCTGGCGGATGAAGAGGCCCAGATCGGTCTGCCGGAGATCAAACTGGGGATCATTCCAGGCTACGGCGGCACCCAGCGAACCCCCCGCTTTATCGGCAAGGGCAGGGCACTGGAGCTGATCCTTTCCGGAAATTTTCTCAACGGCCGGCAGGCGGCTGAATACGGCATTGTCAACCGGGTGGTGCAGGCCGGGATGGTCCTGGAGGAAGCGGTTCAGCTGGCACAGACGATTGCCGCCAAAAGCCGCATGAACATTCGGGCCGCCCTCAGGGCAGTCAACCAGGGACTGGGTATGTCTCTCCAGGAGGGGATGACGCTGGAGCGGGATCTGTTTGGTGAGCTCTGTGAGTCCGAGGACAAAAACGAAGGGGTTGCCGCTTTCCTGGAAAAGCGGCCCGCCCGGTTTTCAGACCGGTAGCGTCAGCGTCTGCAGGAGGGTAACAGGAATCGGCCCCGGTGCCGGGTTAAACCGGTGTGGCCTGGATGGCCCCTGCGGGGCAGATGGATGCGCACACCCCGCATCCCGTGCAGATTACCTCGTCGATGCGGGTGACCTGGGCCTGGTCGTCCCAGTTCAACCCCGGACACCGGAACACCCGGGTACAGAGCCGGGCACAGCCGCAGTTATCCCCCTTGCAGAGCGCTTCATCGATCTCGATGGTGTGCCGTTTTCCCGCCTTTTTCTCCGGACTCAGGGCGCAACTCTGACGCATGACAACCACCCGAACGCCCTCCCTGTCTGCGATTGTTGCCAGCAGCGTTTCCCGGGTCCCTTCCACGTCAAAGGGATCACAGATCTCGACCCTGGCGCCGATGGCCGCGCAGAGTTGCGGGATATCCACCCGGGGAGCCGGCTGACCCTGGGTGCCCCGGTTCAACCCGGGATGGGGTTGAAACCCGGTCATGGCGGTTCCGGAATTGTCCACCACCACCAGCACCACATCCGACTGGTTGTGGACGGCGTTGATCAGGGCCGGAATGGTGGCATGGAAAAAGGTGGAGTCACCACAGATGGCCATTACGGGCTGGTTCATGTTGAAAAGACCCAGTTTGCCGAATCCGCTGGCGATGCCCAGGCCCGATCCCATGGCGTGACCCGTTTTGAGTGTATTGAAACCGGTCGGGAGAATCCCGAGGGTGTAACAGCCGATATCCCCACAGATGAAGCCCCTGCGGTTATCCAGTTTCAGGGCGGCATTGATGGCCCAGAAAGATGCCCGGTGGGGACAGCCGGGGCAGAAGGTGAGGTCCCGCGGGGGAGCTCCCTGCAACGCGATGGCCGACGCCTTTTCCAGGTAGCTTTCAGCAGCGCCCTGGGTTTCGAGACCCAGGATTCCGGCCAGGGCCGTGATTACCCGGTCCGGATTGAGCTCGTTGGTCGAGGGCAGCGTGCCGTCCTTTCTACCGTAAAACCGCTTCAGGCGGATCTTCTCACCCAGTTCCACCGCCAGTGCCTTGATATTGTCTTCCAGAAAGGGCTGTACCTCCTCCACCACCAGGATCCGTTCAGTCCGGGAGAGGTGTTTTTCCAGCAGCCGGGGCGGCAGCGGCCAGGTGGTCCCCAGTTTCAGCAGACCGACCCGGGCCCCGAGTCCCAGGATGGTGATCGCCTCCCGGCAATACAGGTTGCAGGCGGAACTGGTGATGATCAGACATTCGGGTCGATCGGGTCCATGATAAGTGTTGAAGGGAGAGGTTTCGAAGAGTGCCGTCGCCTCTTTCAGTTTCCCCTGCTGGCGCTGGTGCAGAAAATCGGTGATCCCGGGGACGGTGATCACCGGTCCCTTCATCTGGTCGAAAAAGGTGCCCTCATAATCGAACCGGGCCGTGGGCTTCGCGTCCGGCAGCGCGCCCAGGCTGACATTCCCGCTGGCGTGGGAAAGGCGGGTGACACTGCGCACCATGACAATATTATGGATGGTTTCAGACAGTTCAAAGGCCCAGCGCGTCATCTCCTTCGCCTCCTGGAAGTCTCCCGGCTCCAGCAGCGGGAACTCCATCATTTTGGCGTAGGGGCGGGACTCCCCTTCGTTCGTGCTGGACAGGGCTCCCGGATCCTCGCAGGAAACCAGCACCATGCCTCCCCGGGTTCCATATTCCGACAGATGAAGCAGGAAGTCCGAAGCCACGTTGACACCGACCTGTTTCATGACACACATCGATTTCAGTCCCGCAAAAGAGGCGGCGGCAGCCACTTCCATGGCGACCTTTTCATTGACCGACCATTCCACGTAAAGACCGCGTTCCTCTGCAATCCCGGCCAGGTTTTCAATAATCTCCGAAGAGGGTGTTCCGGGATACCCGGCGACCACATTGACCCCGGCCTCAAGTGCCCCCCGGGCAATGGCGTCATTCCCCATCAGCAGAACACGGTCACCTTTGCGACCCGTTGTTAATATTGACATCTGGCTCCTCTGTTGATCTTTGTTTCGGTGCGGTGGTGATGGTCATCGAAGCAGCGGCTTCGACCGGAACAATTCGCCTGCAATGGCCGCAACGTTTCCCCATGATCAGGCGGCGGTGTCTCGATCGCCATATGCCGGTAGATTACCCTTCATAGAGTACCGCCAGGATGGTTGCCTTTCCGTTTTTGCCTGCGATCAGGTGCGGTGTGGTCGAAAGATAGTAGATACTGTCGCCGGGAAACAGATCAACGGTTTCTGCACCGATGGTCATGACGACGGTGCCCTCAATGACATAGATGAACTCTTCCCCTTCGTGTACCGACGGTTCCACATCGGGATCCGCTTCCAGTTCCACCAGCAGCGCCTCCATGTGACGCCCCTTGACCTCGGGCGCAAGGCTCCTGTATGAGTACAGCGGTTTGTTACTCTTCTGGGAGGTGGAACGGGAGATCACCTTCTGGTCATCGCGGCGGGTGATGGAATACAACCGGTCTCCGGAGCCCGCCATCATGCGACTGAAAGCACTGTCCAGGGCCTTTGACAGCCGGATAATGGTCCCCAGCTGCGGCTGGACCACCCGCTTTTCGATGTTTGAAAGCAACTCCACATCATAACCGGTCAGGTTTGACAGCTCCCCCAGGGATAATCCTTTCTCCTTCCGCAGATTCCGGATTTTCTCCCCGATGGCTGCTACGGAGGGTTCTTCAACGGCCGGCAGCTCCCCGGTCAGATCTGCAAAATAGTCAACATTCAACGGCGGTTTGGGGGAGGACGGGTTCAAGACGGGCTCTCCTGAAAAAGGTTGGAAAACGGCATCCCGGGCAGGAAAACACACTCCCTGACCCGGGGTCTCCCTCTTTCTTTATCCCGTTCAGGGAGGCTTCGTCAATATTAAGCTCGGCTCCGCCACACCCCCTGCTCCCCCCGGGGAGCCCCTATCCGCCCTCTGAACGCTCCCTCCCCCCGACCCGAGACTCCCGGGGGCACCCAATATGTGTGGGTACCTCTAAGCGGAAAGAGGTTGTTTGTTCAGAAAACCTTGGAAGCCAGGGATGGATTCCAGGAGCTCCAAGGATGGATTCATGCATTTTTCTGAATAAATAACCTCTTGAAGCGGTTATGATCACATACCCACATGTTTTTGGTGCATCCCGACTCCCCGGTTCATTGACAAAAGAGAGGCAATCAGAAACAATGTGACTGAGCGTTCGGTCGATTGCTGAAAACGGCGCTGGGGATTCTCGTTCCTGATGGTGCCCGAGAGTCAGCTTCTGCTCAGCAAAAGGGGTGAATCGTTGCTTATCGAACCAGTATCATCATTAGTGGGGAGGACAAATTTGGAAAAAAAGAGAAGCGTCACGGGGGAGGTGCCCACCCAGGTGAAAAATCCGGATTTGGTCACCCAGCGGCGGGGCCAGATTATCGAGGCGGCGGTTCCGTTGTTTGTCGCGAACGGTTTTCACAAGACGACCACCCGCGAGATTGCCCGGGCAGCCGGTTTTTCCGTCGGATCGATGTATGAATATGTCAACTCGAAGGAGGATATTTTATACCTGGTCTGTCTTTCCATTCACGACGAGGTGGAGCGGGGGGTGACGTCGGCCCTGGCCAAGGCGGAGACCGGCCGCAAAGCGCTGGTCGAGGTGATCCGGGAGTTCTTTATGGTGTGTCACAAAATGGCGGATCAGATCCAGTTGATGTACCAGGTCACCAAATCGCTGCCATCCCAGTGGAAACGGCGTGTGCTGGAAAACGAGATCCGGATTACCCGGCTGGTGGAGGATGCCCTGAGACGGATTGCGGTCTCGGAGCAGATCACCGGCATGTCTGATCGGGATCTGGATCTGGCGGCGAACAACATCACCATTCTGGGACACATGTGGGCCTTCAGGCGCTGGTACCTGGCCCATACCTATTCGATCGAGGATTATATCCGGCTCCAGACCGCGTTTATTATGGCGGCTTTTCCGGAACCCCCGCCGGATTGAGATCCGGTGCGGTGGTAATCGGTTCGTTCTTTACAGGGCCGGTGGAACGTGAGAACTTAAGGCAGAAAGGGAAAGCGGTTTATCAAACATTCAACAGAGAGAGGAAAAATGGCCTATCAGCACCGATTTGAAGACGGAACAGCGTGTGATCTTCCGGCAGGCAAGGTCGTCTGCGTTGGCAGAAATTATGTCGCCCACATCCGGGAGTTGGACAATCCCATACCCACGGAACCGATTCTGTTTATCAAACCGGCCACATCACTGCTATCTTTCAGTGACCCGATCGTGATACCGGCTTATGGCACCAACTGTCATCACGAGACCGAACTGGCCGTGCTGGTGGGTCAGACATTGAGCGGGGCGGACACAGGGACGGCGGAGAAGGCCATCGCGGGTTACGGCATAGCCCTGGACCTGACCCTGCGGGATATTCAGCAGGGTTTGAAAGACAAGGGGTTGCCCTGGGAGAAGGCCAAGGCCTTTGACGGCGCCTGCCCCATTTCCCCGTTTGTGAGACCGGATCAACTGGCAAACCCCCAGGACACGATGTTGAAACTGGTGGTGAATGGCACGGTTCGCCAGGAGGAGAGCACGAAGCTGATGATGATCGGTATCCTGGAGCTGATCGCCTACATGTCCGGATATTTTACCCTGATGCCCGGCGACGTTGTCCTCACGGGAACGCCGGCCGGTGTCAGCGAGCTGTTATCAGGCGATCAGCTTGAGATTGAGCTGGATGGACAGTTCAAGTACCGGGTTTCGGTGGCTTAACCCGCGGGTCTATTCCCCTTCGAACGCCATCAGGCTGAAGATGGGGACCCCCTTGATCTTTTCCCGTCCCTTGAGGTCCGGCAGTTCTACCAGAAATGCGCACTCCACGACGGATCCCCCCAGCTTTTCAACGAGTTCAACCGCGGCCGCAACGGTTCCCCCGGTGGCAATCAGGTCATCCACAATCAGCACCCGGTCCCCTTTTTCGATAGCGTCCGCATGCATCTCCACCTTGTCCTTGCCATATTCCAGGTCGTATTCAGCACTGATGGTTTTAAAGGGCAGTTTCCCCTTTTTACGGACCGGGATAAAGCTCAGGTTGAGTTTGTAGGCCAGCACGGCGCCGAAGATGAACCCCCGGGCATCGATACCGACGATGCGGTCTATCTTCATGGACCGGTATCGCTCGTACAGGAGATCGATGGACTCACGAAACGCGGCCGGGTCCTGCAAAACGGTGGTGATATCCCGGAAGATAACGCCTTTGATGGGCCAGTCGGGGATGGAGCGGATCTTGTCTTTTAGATTCATCGTCTTTCTCCTTGGATTCGGGGGATGGTTTGAATGAGCAGCTTTCTGACCTTGTCCGCATTTTCGTTGAACACCGTGAGGATCTCGTCCCAGGACACGGGGGCTTCATCCTCTTTCCAGCAGTCGTAGTCCGTAGACATGGCGATCGCGGCGTAGGGGATTCCCGCTTCGTTTGCCAGGGCCGCCTCCGGTGCGATGGACATGTTGATGACATCCGCTCCCCAAAGGCGGAACATCCTGGATTCAGCCTTGGTGGAGAACCGGGGCCCCTCGATGGTGACCACGGTTCCGTTTTCGTGAACCGGCAGTTTGAGCTCCCGGGCAGTCTGGAAAAGAATGCGTCGCAGATCAGGGTCAAAGGGTTCCGCCATGGCTGTATGGCCGGCACCGTCGGCAAAGGAGTCATGAAATGTGGTGAGACGATGACGGGTAAAATCGATGAACTGGTCCAGGATGACAAAATGGCCCCGGTCGATCTCCTCTCTAAGACTGCCGCAGGCGGTTGTGGCAATGATGTGGGATACGGACTGATCCTTGAGTGCCTGAATGTTGGCCCGGCTGTTGACCTCGGTCGGGCTGTACTGGTGTTGTCTGCCGTGGCGGGCCAGGATGACGGTCTCAACCCCGTCGAGCCTGCCGATGGTCAACGGTGACGTCGGGCTTCCGTATGGGGTGGTGACTGTCAGTTCGGTGGCATCCTTCAAGATGCCGGGATCGTCCAGACCTGAGCCGCCGATGATTCCGATTTTTGTCATGGTGCATTCTCCTGTTGGTTTTTGTGGTTTGAGGCTCATCAATAAACCATTTTTTCAGGACCTGTCAAGACAGGCTGCGCGGGGGGTGCACCAAAATCATATGGGCAATTTCGAATTTCGTTTCAACAAAAAAGAGCTGAGTCTCTCCCGTCATGCCCACGGAGGTGGGCATCCAGGTGTATTTCACCGTTTACACATCTGGACACCCGCCTGCGCGGGTGTGACGAACTACCCATATGATTTTGGTGCACCCTGAACGGGTCGTTTTTTTAAATCAGGTATAAAAACAGGATGAAAGCCTTTCAGCGACTGCCCGGGCCAATTCCCCTGTCCGTGGCAAAGGGGCGAACCCCGGGGGGAAATTGTCAGCCGGAGACGGCACCGGTTAGGTATTGAGGGAAAAAGCGGTTGCAATTTTCAGAAAATATGTGGAGACTTACACTTTGTGAACAATAAGTTACAGTATCTATTCAGTTTGATTTCCGCTCAGCCCCGAAGGTATTGTGTTTCAAGAACCTTGGAAGCCATGGATGGCTTCCAGGAGCTCCAGGAGGATGCATGCGTTTCTTGAAACACAGTACCTTTGGGGCGTATATCAGGTGAATAGTTACAAGTTACATAAAAAGCCATCCCTGATCCTGCTTTGGAAACGATCGACTGGATTATTGTCGCTGCATATCTTCTCCTGACGGTTCTGCTGGGGCTCTATTTTTCCAGGAAGGCGCTCAAGAGCGTGGATGAGTATTTCGTTTCCGGACGATCCCTCCCCTGGTGGCTGGCCGGCATGACGATGATTGCGTCGGCCTTTGCCATAGACACCCCCCTTGGGATTACCGGTTTGATCGCCAAGGACGGGATCCCCGGGGTCTGGTATGCCTGGTCCTTTGTCATGGGAGGTGCCGGGGCGCTGGGCGCTTTTATTTTTGCGCCGATGCTGAGGCGTTCACAGATCATCACCACTGCAGAACTGATTGAACTACGCTACGACGGGAAATCCGCCGCTTTTCTGAGGGGATTCAAGGGGCTTTATTTCGGGGTCTTTGCCAATGCCATCACCCTGGGCTGGATTATCAAGGCGGTCTGGACCGTCGCCGGCGTGGTTGTCCCCGGATTCGATCCCGATCTGCTCCTTGTTGTGATTCTGGGTTTCACCCTTTTCTATACCACGGCCTCCGGATTGTGGGGAATTGCCGCGACCGATGTCGTCCAGTTCGTGATCGGGACCATCGGTTCGATCATGATCGCCGTGTTTGCCTGGCAGTATATCGGCGGTATCGACAACGTGATTACGGGCTTTGTTGATCGGTACGGGGTGGAGAAGGCGGCTCAGCACCTGCGGTTCTTCCCCACGGTGGGCACCCCGTTTTTTGTAACCTTTATCGTCTTCATGACCCTCAAGTGGTGGGGCAATCCGCCACCGGCCATTACCCAGCGGATTATCGCCGCCCGGGACGAAAAGCACGCCTCGTTTTCCACCATGCTGTTCGCGGTGGTGGCTTTCGGGTTCAATTACTGGCCCATGATTTTCACGGCCATGGTGTCGCTGATTGTCTATCCAAACCTGGAGATGGCGGAGGCGGGGTATGTGATGCTGATCGTCAAGCTGCTGCCGGCCGGTTTTCTGGGGATCATGCTGGCATCCCTGATGGCGGCGTTTATGTCCACGGTGGACACCCACATCAACTTCGGAGCCTCCTATATCCTGAACGATATCTATCGCCGGTTTATCAAGAAGGATGCCTCGGAAAAACACTATGTCCGGGCCTCCCAGGTCAGCACGGTCGTGATGCTCCTCTGTGCACTGCTGGTGGCCTATAACCTCGATTCCGTCAGTGATGCCTGGTACTACATGTCCATGCTGACAGCCGGTTACGGAATCCTGATCGTCGTGCGCTGGTTCTGGTGGCGGGTGAATGCCATTGCAGAGATCACGGCACTGGCGGCTTCCGGAATCTTAAGCACCCTGCTCTCCCCTAAATTTGGCCAACTGGTCGGATATTGGGATTATATCCCCCATCTGGAATGGCAATACCGGTTTCTGATCGTGGTGGGTGTCTGCACACTGGCCTGGATCATCGTCTGCCTGTTGACACCCCCCACCAACCGGGAGCATCTCAGGAAATTCTGCGAAAAGGTCAAACCCTACCCGACGTTCTGGGGACCGATCTATCGGGATTTTCCCGAGCTCGACTGGAATATGAACTTTGGCCGCTCCCTGCTGCACTGGGTCCTGGGTGCCATCACGGTCTACTGTTTCTGCTTTGGCGTGGGCAGCCTGATGTTTCTCCAATTCAGTGAGGGGATTCTCCTGCTGCTGACCGCAGGCCTGGTGGCTGCCATTATCTTCCTCACCTGGCGGGGCGAGAGCCGGAAATCCACCGACTAGACCCGTTCTCCGCCTCCACAGGTTCGTTGAATACCCGGTGGCTCATAGGTGGGAAAGCGATCCTGGTCCGGCAGGTAACATCTCAAAGCCAGTGCAAAGGGTCCCGGGGGGGTCGGCAGCCAGTTCGAGACCCTGTTTGTTTCCGGTGACTCGTGTTGCAGGAGGATCTCCAGAGAGCCGTCATCCCCGTAATGCAGTTCCCGGTCCCGATCGCCCACGGCGTAGCGCTCGATGGGGTTATGAACCAGCAGGATTTCCGGCAGCCGGTACATGGTGATGGACCAGAAGGCGTGGACCGGTGGCAGTTGACCGGCTTCAAAACGGAGGGTGTACCTGTTTTCGGTACCGTCGAGGGGATTCCCCGCCCCATCCAGAAAAGCGACAAAGTTGCTGGCCTCCGCCTCGTCGTTGCCGTACAGACCGGCCATTGCTCCCGCTGCGTTGGCCAGGTACCTGCCGGCCATCACCTCCCGGGGACCATGGCTGCCGGCCATTGAATTCCAGCCGTTGATGTTGCGTCCGATCGCCTGGACTTTCTGTTTGATCCTGTCCAGTGCCTGGCGGATACCGGTTTTGATGGCAGTGGCCACGTCGCTGGGCAGTGCCGAGCCGTCGAAGGGTTTTCCCGGCTCGATACCGATCAGGGAAAACCGGTTGATCATGGCGGTTTCGTCCGGGTGGATCCGGGCATTGCCCAGGACGTAATTGAGGGCGTCGATGAAATCTGCCGTCTGCGCCTTTTCGGGGTCCCAGGGCCGGACCTGTCGATCCTGCGGATGAGGGGCAGGGGGATGACCGAGATACTGATCCAGGGGCTGCAGCCGGTACCCCTTCTGGATGGCCCGAACCGTCTCAAGGTCCCCGGGACCGTCAACCAGGGTGCGACCCAGCAGGAAGGCAAACCGGCTTTCGGAGGGGAACACCTGCCGGATACGCTCCGGGACTGTTCCCTGCCAGTCGTATCCCGTGATCAGGTAGTTTCCGGGCTCGTACCCGGTGGTCCGGGCTCCGATATAACCGAAATTGTGGTTGTAGAGGTTCACCAGCTGAAACACGTAGTAACGCCGGTCGGGAATCTTCGGCACGCTCAGGACCAGGGGCCCCTGCTGCAGATCCAGCCAGGAGGAGGAGTAGAGGGTATCGTTGTTGGGGGCGACGATATTTTTGAAATCCGGACCCAGCAGTTTGTCGGTGTGTCGCAGGGTGTTAAAGGCCCGCCGCATCTCCGCCGGGGTGTTGAGCCCCGTGACCCGGTCCATGGTGCGATAGTTTTCCAGGATCGGATAGGCAAAGATGTAAGCCTCTTCGGCTATCCGGGTGATTTCAGACAGGTCCGGGTGACGGTTTGATGGGTTCATTTTTTCTCGCTTGGATGCTGAATAGGGTTCATTTTCGGTTAATTTGAGAAAGCGTGTGGACTGTCCGGAATGGCAGACTCATTTTTATCCGTTCTCTCCCTGTTATCATACTCCGAATTCCGGCCGTGCTGGAATTGTTTATTGCCGTTCTTTCAGGATTTCCCGGTCTTTCTCGATAAAATGGATCCAGGTGTTGCGGGACATCAGGCAGGTGTCCGTTTCACACAGTGTCTCCAGGAGGGCCAGGTGCAGCTCCCGGGCGCCGGGAAATTCAGGTGCGTCCTTCAGCAGGATGTCCAGGACCTGGAGTGCCAGCTGGGTCTGTCCGGTTTTATGCAGGGCGATGGCCCGTTCCAGGATCTTCTCCCGGTTGTCGATCAGGGCGATGATTTCCCGGTTCAGCTCCCTGTCCGGCCGGGGCAGGAGATGGGCCGGGTTGTGATCGAAATAGCCGTGATACCAGCGATATATATTGTAAACCGCAAACTCCGTCCGGGAATAGATCGGCTTGAGGTACGGATGATCGATCAGATGGGGCGGCAGCTGAACCTGGTGGATCATTTCGTCCACCGGGATATCGTTGTTGATGGCCTCAAACACCTGATCCAGCAGGGAGTGAATTCCCTCGATGGTGATGTCCAGCAGTTCCCTGACATCCTTTCCCTGGTAGACGGCCCTGCCGCCGTGTGCGATGAGCAGCTGCGGCTGTTTCTCCCGCACTTTTTCCAGGGCCCGCACCCAGGACAGGCCAAAACGGGTGGGTTTGTAGGGGTTGCCGATATTGGGCAGTCCGGAGATGATCAGGTCACCGACCAGGGCCGTCTGGATTTCGGGCACATAGACCCAGGTGGCGTCGTCGGTTTCAGCCCGGGCGTGATACAGCTCAAAGGTCTTATCGCCCTGGGAGAAGACCATGGCGTGGTCGAAAAGCTCTGTTGGCGGCAGAAAGGGTCGCTGCCGCGCCGGGTCAAAGGGAATATTGAACTGGATGGCGGTCAACCGGGCCCGGTGGATTTTGAGAAGCTCATATTTCTCCATGTTTTCGGGCAGGTAGCGATGGGCAATCACCCTGGGCCGGTCGCCCTCGAAAATCACCCCGCCGCCCACGTGATCCCCGTGGTGGTGTGTATAGATAATGGTTTTTACCTGGCCGCCGGTTTCTTCCAGGCGGGTTTTCATCTGTTTGGCGGTCCCCGGATTCAACAGGGTATCCACCAGGACGGTACCGTCGCTGGTATTGACCCAGCTGGCGCTGGCAATGGGAATTTTGGCGACATGCACGTCGGGATGGGGTTGTTCGAATGCGACCTCGCTTTTCAGGATGACCTGAAAGGCTTCATTTTTCTTCAGGGTCTGACCGTATTCTGCGTCCAGTTTCATGGTTGTCTTTGTCATGGGGTTGGCTGTTCTGTGGGTTATAGGAATTCAAGCCCCAGTCCGGGACCGGGGGGCAGGGATACCCTGCCCGAGAGAAGTTCCGGCGGTCGCACCCCGGCGGGGAAGGCATAACCGCCGGGCAGAAAGGGAATTTCGAGCCAGTCGCTGGTCGGGCTGCTCAGGGCCCAGTGGATATTGGCAACCAGGGCCGGCCCGACCCGAAACCCATGGGGGGACAGGGTACGATTATACAGACCTGCCAGCACGGTTATCTCCCGGGCAACGGTCAATCCTCCGATTTTCGATATCTCAGGCATGATCACAGCCACCGGATCCTGGCGGCACAACTGGTAAAATCGCTCCAGGGTGAATTCATTTTCACCGGCGGCCAGCCGGATACCGGTTTTTCTTCCGATCTCGGCGAGAGCCCGCTGGTCCCGCATGGGCCAGACGGGCTCTTCAAACCAGTAAACATCATGTTCAAGCAGCCTGCGGGCGGTACTGACCGCCTCCAGTGGCGAAAAAGCGCCATTGACATCGAACATGAGGGCGATTTCCGGACCGGCCGTCTCCCTTGCCCAGCCGGCGGTCTGCGGATCGGTTTCGTGAAGTTTGATCCCGGTGTAACCGGCATCCAGCGCCCGCCCCACCTCCTGCTGGATCAAGGACCGGGTTTTCAAGGGGGGCAGGCTGGCATAGGCACGAATATGCTCCTTGACGGTTCCCCCAAGCAGAGCTGCGACCGGTACTCCCATGCGCTTGCCCAGCAGGTCCCAGAGCGCCAAGTCAATCCCGCTCAAGGCACACATGAAAATCCCCTCGGTTCCGTACCGGTAGGCGTGGTGAATGGTCTTCTGACGGATGTCACTGATCTGGCCGGCGTTCTGGCCGATCAGAAGCGGTTTCAGAAGATGCTCAATCGTGCTGACGATGGGCAGCAGATGAACCGGGTTCTGGTTGCCGGCGGCTCTCGCGGCAGGGTCGTCCACGCCCCACCAGCACTCCCCGACCCCGACGCTGCCGTCCTCCTGGAACACCCGGACCAGCAGCTGCGAGAGAAACGGGGCGTCGCATATCTCCGTTGTGATATCGGCAATGGTTGTTTTCATGGTGGCCTGTCGGATGCCGGATTCGTGACCGGGATCGGGTGATGCACTGGTATTGAGAGTGCTACTGCATGATTCTGGAAATCTCGGCGGCCGCTTCATCCGCTTTTTTCTGAACATCCCCCCCTTCATAGGCGGTATAGATCAGATTCTGGAGAACAGCGCGGGCTTCAGTGAACTGGGCAATCGGGATTTCAAACCCGGATAGTCCGGCCCTGATGCCATCCAGCTGGATCTTTGTCAACCCGGGCAGGCGGTCTTTTGCTTTCCAGGCCGGATCTTCCCAGCTGGATTTCCGGGTAGTGGGCAACCCCAGTAGTTTGACCGTCAGGGTTGCTTGTTTGCTGGACATGAACTGGACAAAATACCAGGCAGCTTCCTTCTTTTCAGAAAAAGCACTGATATGGGTGGTGTTCAGCGGCAGCATGGTGCGGAAATTCCCGGGGACACCCGGTGGCACCAGGGCATATCCCAGTTTTCCCACCACCTTGGACTGTTTTGGATTTTCGAGGATCAGATTGGCAAAAATCGAGATCTCCACGGTCATGGCCGCTTTGTCCTGGGCCATGGCGCCGATCACCTCTTTCCAGCCGATATTGGAAGCCCCCGGCGGTCCATATTCCCTGGCCATCCGGCCATAGAATTCAAGGGCTTCGACGCCCTTGGGGGAGTTGAAAGCCGGTTTGCCGTCAGCATCCAGCCAGCTGGCATGGTTGGTATGGAGAAAGGCGCCGAAGGGAGCCGTATTTTCAGCATTCATGCGGGCGATCCAGGCAAATGTGCCCTTGTCCAGGTTGGCTTTCAGGGTTTTGGCCGCGGCTTCCAGCTCCTGCCAGTTGGTTGGCACGGCGATGCCATATTTCTCGATCAGGTCCTTGCGGTAGATCAGGACCTGGGGATTGCAGCTGCCGGAAATGCCGATCAGTTTGCCATCGATCACCGGCAGCGTGGTTTTGAAAAAATCCTCGAAATCATAATCGGGACTGGTCAGTGCCGGGTTGCTGACGTATTTGTCCAATGGTTCCAGCCAGCCGGCCGCATTGTACTGGAAGGCGGTTTTCATCAATCCCTGGAAGACATCCAGATCCTTGTTCCGGGCGCCCAGTTCCATGATCACCTTGCGGCGACCCGGTTCACTGGGATAGTACTCGGCCTGCACCTTGATCCCGGTCAGCTCCTCAAATTCCTTGACCTGTTTCATGGTGATCGGTGTAAAGGCCGACTTGCCGAGTATCGCCCGCAGGGTGGTACCTTCATACTTACGCCAGTTAAAACCATCGGCCATTGCCAGGGTGGCTGTGAAGAATAACAGCGCCATCATGGCGACGGTCGTTTTCCAAATTCGTTGATTTTTCCATATTCCGAACATGAGAGCCTCTCAATGGGAAATTTATCATCACAGGGGAATCGGTGATTCCCGGGTTAAAACGTCTTCCGGTCAACCAAGACGTTGAAAAATGGGCCTGGACCCCGGCTGAAACCAGCGGAAATCGATCCCGGGCTCAGCTTCCGTAGAGTACCTTGTTCTCTTTCAGATCATCGACATCCGCCTGGGTGAATCCGAATTCCTTCAGGATCTCGGTGGTGTGTTCACCGTACGCCGGCGGCGGGTACCGTATCTCTCCCGGTGTGGCCGAGAGCCGCCAGGGTTTGTCCATTATCTGTATGTCGCCCGCCCGCGAGTGCCGGACGGTCCTGATCATGTCCACGGCCTGGACGCCCGGATCAGCGAACGCCTCTTCCATGGTATTGATACGGTTGGCGGCCAGGTCGTGCTCGGCAAAGATCTGCAGCCACTCATCCGTTGTCCGGGTGACGGTGACCGACTCAATCATGGTCTCCATCTCAGAATAGTGTTCGACCCGGTACTGGTTTTGACTGTAATCGGGATGGGTCGCCCACGCTTCCCTGCCCAGGGCCCGGCAGAACTTCTCCCAGCGCCCGACAAAGGCAAAATGGGAATCCCGGGTTTTAAAAACCTGGGAAGGTACTGTCTGCGGGTTGCGGGAAGCCATTTTCGAGGGCACTTTCCCGGACATGAAGTAGATGGCCGACAGATTGGCGGTCATGGCCAGGGTCGATTCCAGCAGCGATGTCTCCACCTGCTGTCCCTCGCCGGTGCCCAGTTTGTGGTAGAGGGCGGCCAGGGTGGCGTATGCCAGAAACATCCCGGTGCAGAGATCGACCACCTGGATCTGAATTTTAGCCGGGGGGCCATTCTCCGGTGAGGTGATATCGATCAGGCCGGTCAGCGCCTGGACAATCAGCTCATAACCGGGTCGGTCCTTGTAGGGCCCTTTTTTACCGAAAGCCGACATGGAGGTGTAAATCAGGTCCGGTTTGATGGCGATCAGATCATCGTGCCCGATCCCCAGGCGATCCATCACCCCGGGTCTGAAATTCTCCATGACCACGTCGCAGGTTTTGACCATCTGTTTGATAATGTCTGAGGCGCCCGGTTGTTTCAAATCCAGGACCATGCTCCGCTTGTTGCGATTGACACAGAAAAAATAGGAACTCTCGCCTTCGATGGAAGGGGGTATCGCCCAGCGGGTGCTGTCGCCAACGGGGGATTCGATCTTGATGATATCCGCGCCCAGATCTCCCAGCAGGGCGCTGGCAAAGGGTCCGGAAAGAACATGGGTAAAATCGAGAATTTTGATGCCGCTTAGCGGCCCGGTTGCTTTCATGGGTTGATCCTGTAAACCGTCAATGAATGTGGGGTTGGGTTATGCCGCGCGGTGCGCGGACTGGAGATTTTGCTCGCTCTGTAGATCAAAAAAATGGACATCCGACATCTTCACCCCCAGCTTGACCCGGTCTCCATATTGGAGCGGAATGTGGGGATCCAGTTTGGCAACCATTTCACATGCTGCCAGGGTGAAGTGAATCAGTTGCTCGGAACCGAGGGGTTCCACCAGGGTGACCACGGCTTCGAAGGACGCCTGCCCATTGTCACTGGCCCCCAGGTGACAAAAGGATTCCGGGCGGATACCCAGGTAGATCTCTTTGTCCAGATGGTCCTGCAGGAGGGGTGCCCTGGCATCGGGGACAGCCAGCTGAAAATCCGGGCCCGTCAGCCAGGTGCCCTCGGACCGGGCGTCGACCCGGCTGCGGATGATATTCATGGCCGGAGAGCCGATAAAGCCGCCGACGAATTTATTGACGGGGTGATTGTAGATCTCCCGGGGCGTGCCGTTCTGCTGAATGGTACCGTCTTTCATAACGATGATCCGGGTCCCCATGGTCATGGCTTCCATCTGGTCATGGGTGACATAGATGGAGGTGCTGTTCAGCCGGCGGTGGATATCCAGTATCTCGGCCCGCATGGAGACCCTCAGCTTGGCATCCAGGTTGGAGAGCGGCTCGTCAAACAGGAACAGCCTGGGATTCCGGACAATGGCCCGCCCCAGTGCCACCCGCTGTTTCTGTCCCCCGGACAGTATATTGGGATGACGGTCCAGCAGGTCTGCCAGTCCCAGCATCGCTGCAGCTTCGGTTACCTTCTTCCGGATCTCCTCCTTGGAGAATTTGCGTAGTTTGAGGGAAAAGGCCAGGTTGTTGTAAACCGTCATATGGGGATAGAGGGCATAGTTTTGAAACACCATGGCGATATCCCGTTTTTTGGGGGGGGTGTTGGTGACCCGCACCCCGTCGATGAACATTTCCCCTTCGGTTACGGTTTCCAGACCGGCCACCATCCGCAGCAGGGTCGTCTTGCCGCACCCGGAAGGACCGACCAGCACAATGAACTCCCCATCATCGATCTGCAGGGAGAAATTATTAACCGCTGCCTGGCGGTCAAACCGCTTGACTACATTTTCAATCCTGACTTTTGCCATGTTGATTCCTGGTTGTTGATATCCGTTGGATCGGTATCCTGTCTGGTGATTCGGTGCATCTGCACATATCGGCTGACCGGACGGTCACGGAGGGCTATTTGCCCCCGCCAAAAGCAATCCCCGCCTTGAAATATTTCTGGTTGACCAGGACGAAGATGATGACCGGCAGGGTGGTCAGCAACGCCGCCGCTGAGAGGGGGCCGAAATCCAGCTGGTTGTCGGCCAGAAACCCGAATACAAACACCGGCAGGGTTTTGGTGTTGTATCCGGAAAGCACCAGGGGAAACAGAAAAATGTTCCAGCAGACCATGAACCCCAGGGTCGAGATCGTAATAATGCCCCCCCGGACCAGCGGTACCACGATCCGCGCAAATGTGCCCAGGTGGGAGCAGCCGTCCAGCCAGGCAGCCTCCTCCACTTCGATCGGCACATCCTCGAAAAAACCCAGCATCAGCCAGATGGTGAAGGGGATCATGAAGGTCAGATTGGACAGCACCAGACCCAGAACGGTATCGTACAACCCCAGGTTTTTGAAAATGATGTACCAGGGGAGCAGCAGCGTTATCCAGGGTGCCATCTGCAGGAACAGGATCAGGAACATCATCCAGCGTTGCCGCTTGCGGGCAATCACATAGGCACTGGGCAGCGAAACCAGCAGGTTGGCGGTCAGTGTCAGCACAACGACAATAATGGAATTCCAGAGACAGCTGAAAAACTCGCCCTCGGCGAAAACCTGCCGAAAATTGTCCAGTGTCGGACTGAAGAATAGCACCGGTGGCACCTGCCCGGCCGATTCCGGATACTGCAGCGACGTGTAGACGACCCACAGAAAGGGAAACAGGAACACGAAGGCAATGACCGTCAGCAGAAAATAGAAAAACAGGTTATATGATAAAATCCCGATGCGCAGCCGGTTGTTCGTTAATATCGCCATTGTCTCTCACGGAATTTGAAAATCGAAATGGATATCAGGAATATCGTTACCAGCATGACCACGCTCAGCATCGAGGCATACCCGTAATCCATGGCCCCGAAGGCCTGCTGATAAATCATGATGTTCAATGTTTCAGAGGCCCGGTTGGGACCCCCGCCGGAAATGACAAAAATCTTGTCAAAGACCTTTAACCCGTGAATCAGCCGTAATAACAACAGTAAAAAGATGTAGGGCCGCAGCAGGGGCAGGGTGATCTGGAAAAAGATGCGGATCCGCGACGCACCATCCACCCGCGCGGCTTCGAACGGTTCCCTGGGAAGACTTCTCAGACCGGCCAGCAGGACCAGCATGGCCATGGGGGCGTGATGCCAGATTTCCAGACCGATCAGGGTGGGCATCACCGTACTGGTATCCGCCGCCCACAGGGAAGGGCCAAGCCCTACCAGAGAAAGATAGTAGTTCAGGTGTCCCATCATCGGATTCATCAGCAGGGACCAGATCAGCGACATGGCCACCGGGGTCGCGATCAGGGGAAACATGATCAGCATGCGGAAGAGGGCCTCCCCTTTAAATTTCTTATTGATAAACAGCGCCAGCGCCAGCCCGATGGTCAACTGACCGACGGTCGCACCGGCAGCATAATAGATCGTCAGGGAAAACGCGTTCCAGAACTGCCGGTCCTGGGCAAAGGCCCGGATGTAGTTGGCCAGGCCAACGAAATGGGGGGTTGTCACCGAAGAGAGGGTGGTGTCGGTGAAGCTGATCCAGAACAGCTGAACCAGGGGGTAGGCAAACAGCAGCACCATGACCAGAATAGCCGGCAGGGAAAAGAGCCAGCGGATGTGCGGGTCTATTGCATCCAGTATCCGCTCACCCAGAGGTAAATGATCATCAAAAGGGGATTGCGTTGCCATGGGGGTTGTCCGGTTGTTATGTTTGGATTGAATCAGGTTCAAGGTTGCGCCACACCAACTGCCATCGGCAGGGCCACTCAGGTCAGCCGCTGTTCCAGAAACACCAGCATCTTTTCCAGGCCATCCAGGCCCCTTTTCAGGTTGTCCACCACCGCTGCCCGGGCCCCTTCGGGATCCCGGGCCTTTACCACCTCCAGGATGCGGATATGGTCCTGATGATAAGGCTTGAAGGTCTCCCAGTTGACGGTCGCTTCAAACTCCGCCTCGGTAAAACGATGATAGAGGCTGCTGCGAAACGCCAGCACCTGGTCAAACATGCGGTCGATCACCTTGACCAGGTATTTCCAGCCGCTGGCCCGATACAGAACCACATGAAACTGCTGGTTGAGCAGGAAATCCAGGTAACGGTCCCCTTTTCTCGGGCCCGACATCTCCTCCAGCAGGCCCTCCATCTCGGTGATCCCGTCGGCAGAAATCTGACGGGTGCCCAGCAGGGCCGCTTTGCCCTCCAGTTGATACCGGATCTCGAATATCTCCCGGATCTCCTCAATCCCCAGCGGGTCCGCCACACAGGCCCCCTTGTGGGTTGTCGAGTCGGCCAGGCCGGTTCCCACCAGTTCACGGATGGCTTCCCGAATCGCGGTCCGGCTCAGTTGCAGATCCTCTTCCAGAACGGCCGGAACCAGATGGGTCCCCGGTGGATACACCCCCCCTAAAATCGCCTTGCGCAGCTCCAGGGCTGCAGATTCCGTCATTGTCTTGTGCTTGAATACCAATGGATCCTGTCAGGGTTTGGGGTGATCCCGGGGTTAATTCTACCCGAAATAGACGCCGCTTCTCAGCGTCTGCACGGGGGTGTCTTTAGGTTGTGTTTTAGATAATAGATTATCTAAAATCTAAAATAGAATCTAAAGACTCCTTTCAGGCTTGTCAACCGATTTTTTTCATGGTTGGTAATATTCTGATAACTTGACAATCTAGAGTTTTCCACGTCATGCCGGACTTGATCCGGCATCCAGGTAAGCATTCGTAACTATTCACCTGTATACGCCCCAAAGGTAATGTGTTTCAAGAAACGCATGAATCCTCCTGGAGTTCCTGGAAGCCATCCATGGCTTCCAAGGTTCTTGAAACACAATACCTTCGGGGCTGAGCGGAAATTGAACTGAATAGATCCAAGCATTCAATGTCATTTACGTAAGCTGATTGTCCCTTGCCATCAGGACGGTTATTTCACGGTCAGATTGGTTTTAAGGGCACCTTGATTATTTAAAATGATCGAGATTACCACACCAAAGGGTTGATCTTTCAAGAAACGCACGAGTCCATCCATGGAGCTCCTGGAAGCCATCCATGGCTTCCAGGGTTCTTGAAACACCAACCCTTTGATGCTTGCTGAGTTCCAGTTAATCAAGGAGCCCTTAAGTTAATGAGATTGGGTAAACATTTCCTGAAAATCATACTGGAATCCGATCTTTGATTGCCGATCTGCGGGCACGCTGCCCCCTGGGTCTGATCAGACATCAGACCGGTTTTCAGTGGATCAAAACCCCTTGCAAAAAAAACAGGGTGCCGGTATAAAAACCTCTGATAAGGAGGAATCTATGTCAGCAGAAAAATATGATGCAGTGATTATCGGTGCCGGCCTTGCCGGTTTGACCGTGGGCGCGTTGCTCGCCTGTTATGAAAAACGAAGGGTTCTGATTCTGGAGCGGGAAGCTTACCTGGGCGGACGCATAGTCAGTTTCAGCGGGGAGGATGGCGATCTGAATCTCCAGGGCAGAAAACTGGGTCTGGCAGGGTTTGAAAAGGTCATGCGGTCTGTCTATGCCTGGGTGAGCCGGTCCGAACCGGATCTGGAAACCATCATGAAGCAGCACCTGCTCGATGGTTACAGTTTCGAGGCAGGCGGACACGCAACTTTCTGGGGCACCCGGGGCCGGGTGGGGCATCTGCTCGACTTTCTGGGCATCCCCGTGGAGCTTCCCGGTAACGAGGGATTTACAGTTCTCGATCCGGCACAGGTAGCGCTTTTTCCGGTGGAGCGGGGTGGCGCCTATGACTGGATGAGTCTGGAATCCAACCGCACAACCAAGAAACTGCTGCGGGAGATGCTGACGGCACCCGAGTCGACCCTGGCGGCCTGGGATCGCATCTCCTTTGACCAGTGGCTGAATGAACGAACCGCAGACCGTGCGGTGTACGAGTTTCTGGCTGCGGTGGCCTCCATTCACATGGTGATGGGAGAGCCTAAAATGATTCCCGCCGGTGACTTTATCCGGTTCATGAACACCGCGGGTAAAATCGGGATGAACCTGATTTCCGGGTCGACCGGGATCGTCCCCAAACCCGGATTTGTCAGGATCGCCACCCAGATGGCGGAAAAAATCCGGGGCTGTGGGGGTGAGATTCTGACCGGTGCCGCGGTACAGTCGGTCATCTTTGATAACCGGACTCTGGTCGGGGTTCGGGCGCTGACCGACACGGGGGAACGGACTTTCAGCACCTCCCGGGCGGTGTGCACCGTTCCCATCAGAAAGATCTGGAAGTTTCTGCCAAAAACCCTGTTTCCCCCAGCGATGGTGAGGAAGGTGGAGGCGTCATTTTTCAGTGTCGGTATGCTCACCGGTATTGTCGGGGTCAACTATGATGTGTTCTCCGCAGCGGGCCTGAATCCCAAAAGCTGGCTGCTGGCTCCCGCCGTCATCAAGGCGGTGGAGGGGTACATTGGCGATGTCGACATCATCTCCATCATGCCGAGTAATTTTGCGCCCTCCCTGAGTCCGGAGGGAAAGCACACCCTCGGGTATTCCATCGCGCTGACCGACAGCGAACTGCGTGACAAGCAGAAGGTGGACCGGGTGATCGATATGTCGCGCAAGCTCTTCCACCAGGTGTTTCCCCCTCTGGCGCAGAACACCGCCTGGGAGATCTGGACCTGTTCGGACAAGGGGTTTGGTGACTGGCCGCCCATCGGGGATCGTCGGCCCGATACAACCCTTCAGGGCATCGACGGTCTTTTTTTTGCGGGTGACGGGTATGGCGAAAAAACCTGGGGCAGCGGGATGGACGCGGCCATTTATTCGGGAATCCTCTGTGTGGATGCCATGATGCAGAGCAATTATACGGAACAGGTTCTCCCGGAGTATCACCGCTAGGGGTTAATGCCCGCCCGGCGCAGCCATTTTGCCGGTTTATCCGGGATCTCTCCGAGCCGCGGACGGGGGATGGTGGTTCGGGTAGACCTGCCGGCGCGGAGATCGGTCAGCGGGCAGCGTCAGCCAAACAGGGCGTCGATATCCGCCTGGCTCATCTTGGAAGCGGCTGAGGGGCTGTCGGCTTTATTGGCGGAGGCCCGCTTTTCCGCGATGGGGTCAAAAAGGTCCTGTTTGATGCGGGCGATGATTTTTTTCCGGGTTTTGCTGTGGCTTTGATGCAGGGACTTCATGGCCCGGTTTTTATCCCTTTTTCGTTCAAAGGCTGAAAAAACCTGGTTCATCGCTTTATTGGCTGCTGCCGTGTACTGGCTGGCGATTTCGAACATCGAGGTGGCCATCTCCACCAGGACCGTGTTGGCGATACCGAATTCCGATCTGAGCCAGTCAAATGTCTCCTTTATCTGCACCTGGCCTTCTTCAACAACGATAAACCGGGCTTTCCAGTCATCCAGGGGAAAAGCCGTAAATCCATAGTCGGACATGAATTTCTGCAGAATTTCGTAATAGACCGTTTCGGCAAAATCGCTGAAACTGTAGAGCATAAAATTCCGGGTGGACGCCTGAGATCCCTTTCCCTGGGAGGATGGGGGGCTGTTGGAAAAGTCGTAGAGGCTCTTCGTGCGGACGGTCAGATTCTGATCGGACTGGCCCAGGTGACTGGCGCCGTGCACCCCTGAGTCATACAGGTCGGTAATCCGCGCGATGACCTCATTCAGGATAATCGTCAGCAGTTCCAGGGCGATGGCCATTCGCTCGTTGGCATAGGCCGTCGCGTCTGCCTCACTGGGAGCGGTTTTCTGAAAGGTATTGATCTCGCGATTCAGTTCATCAATGATGGACATCTCGACACCCAGGGCCATGAGTCCATCCTTTCCCCCGACCAGATTCGCTCCCCGGGGCTCTCCCAGGATACAGCGTTCACCCACGATGGGACCCCCGGTTTTGCCCAGTTTCTGTCCCTTGATGATCACATCCAGTTCACCCTGGATGATAAAGTAGACCCACTGGTCGAACAGTCCCTCCTGGATCAGAACCTCCCCGGGCTGGATATTCACTGTTTTGCTGTAGGTGTAGATCATTTCCAGGAGTGCATCCGAACAGCCCGCCAGTTCCGGTATCAGACGAATAGCCGACATGGCGGTCGGGTTTTCCCCCAGGATGGCTGCACAATAATTGGTGACCGGATCCGTTGAACTCATCGGGCAATTGGGTGGTTGATCGGTTTGGGTGGCCAGGTAACGGAAAATGATGGGTGGTAATTTTTCATCCCTGTTCGCAAAGTCCTTTCAAGGTCTGTTTTCCCTGATTCCATAGGCTGACATCTGGACCATAACACACATGGTTTAAATTGAAAATCCTTGTGTTAACAAAATTTTGGAAAATCTCCCTGGCGGGTTCTTTTTTCTGTCGGGGCCGCAGACCGACAATCCGGCCTGACATAAGGGTTTGGAACGGCAGGGGGTTACTGTTCCGGAAGGTGAATATCCCGAAAGGACCCCATTGATTAAACCGATTTCCAGGATGACTGGCGGACCGGAGGGTGCACCAAAAACAGGTGGGCAATTTCCAATTT
>Ga0180009_10000980_pt1 | contig 35980 bp, 46 predicted proteins | sample OS_PC_MetaG_FD_123537 | JGI IMG/M metagenome (GOLD analysis project Ga0180009, IMG submission 123537) | Groundwater microbial communities from the Aspo Hard Rock Laboratory (HRL) deep subsurface site, Sweden - OS_PC_MetaG | ecosystem: Environmental > Aquatic > Deep subsurface > Groundwater... | reverse complement strand
TTTACGAACAGAACAAGGACAGAAAACAACCGAGATAATGTTGAGCCTGTTTCAAACATGGAACTTAAGAAAGGCCAATCCCTATGAGCAACTTAAGGCTCTCCTCTGAAGCTTAATACATACACCAAAATCCTTATATATATGTTATAACATCCAATATAATATGCTTAAAGATATAACTATAATGGACCTGAATATGCTCGGCATGTACATAACAGATTATGCAGCAGCCTTCTCTATCAGGGAAATAACCATAAAGCTGAACATAAACTATTCGCATGCTTTCAAGAGGATAAAGCTCCTGATAAAACAGGAAATACTGACTGAAAAGAAAAGAGGGCAGGCAAACGAAATAACATTCAACATAAGCAATATGGATGCCATACAAATGCTTTGCTTTGTTGAGGAAAGCAGCCAATTGCAAAATTCAGCATTAAGGATTATAGCAAAAGAAGCAATGCAAATAGACCCCTTTGCCTGCATAGGTGTCTTCGGCAGCCGGGTTTCAGGAAAAGCTGTGAAAACATCAGACTGGGATGTTTTTATAATAGCCCAAAAAAGCAGAATAAGCCGAATGAATAAAATAATGAAGAAATTCCCGCATGTTAGGAATATCCAGATGCAGATATTTTCTATTGACGAGTTTGAGGAAAGCCTTTTGTCAGCAGAAGAAACAGTTGTAAAGCATATAATAAGAAACAAGCGAATAGTTTATAACCCTCATCCCTTTTATAGCCTCATTCAAAAATGGGAGAGGATAAAATATGCTCCAAGCCAAACAAATTGAGGAAAAATATAATAAGCTGCTTAATGCAAAAGGCAAGCCGGTAAGAGAGAACTCTATAATCCAAGTGCATCTTAAATGGCAGAAAGCGGTTAATGACTTGTTGCTTGCAGAAGGGCTGTTCAGGATTTCAACAGAGTCAAAGCTGAAGAAGGCATTAGGATTTCCTGAAGACGCAACATTCTTTGACTGGGTTGTTGTAAGCGCTTATTATTCCATATTCCATGCAACGCAGGCATTATTGGGGCTGAAAAAGGTAAAAATTGAGGGGAGGAGGCATTATGCGACAATGGTTGCCTTTGCAAGGCATTTTGTGATAAGCAATGAATTAGCTGAAGAGCTTTATCTTATCTATGAGGATTCCGAGGCAAAAGCAAGGGAATTGCTTGATATTTTTGAAGAGGAGAAAGGCAAGAGGGGCTTATTCCAGTATCACCGCCTTTCAAGGCACAATATGGAGCCTGCAAGGGAATCTCTGGATAATGCAAAGAAATTTTTGGAAGCTATACAGGAAGTGCTGAGCAGGAACAGGCTGATTTAAGATTTTTAAAAACAAGGCTGCTGCAGCAAAATCCACATTCTTAATGCCAATAGCAAAAACCCATTAAAAACCACGCCAGAGGCCCGCCTTTCCATTTTTCCAGAAATCCATAACATTTTACACTATCTTATAACAATTTTTCCAAAAATCCTGAAAACTTTCCAATACAAGCACTCCAGCACAGAAATCTTAATAAAGCAAAACAAGTTCCTGCTATTTAAGCTTATAACAAAAGAGGGTGAGGCAAATGGCAGCATTATCATATGAAAAAATAAGAGCAAGGATAAAAGACACGACACAGCTTTCTGAGCAGGCAATTGATGAAAAAGTAGACCAAAAGCTAAAACAGCTTTCTGATTTGGTTTCAAAGGAAGGCGCAGCGCATATAGTTGCAAATGACCTGGGTGTTAAAATATTCCAGCAAAAGCATGCAAGGGAAAAAATAAAGGAAATTGCGCCAATGCAGAGGAATGTTGAGTTAGTGGCAAGAATTGTAAAAAATTATGGCATAAGGCATTTCAAGACAGAAAAAAAGGAAGGAAGGAATGCAGCGTTCCTTGCAGGCGATGAGACGGGCGTTGTAAGGGTTACTGTGTGGGACGAGCCTATTATTGACAAACTTGCAACTCTAAAAGACAATGACATTGTATTAATAAAAGGGGCTTACATAAGGGAAAATAACGGCTATAATGAAGTGCACTTGGGATCAGGCTCATCAATTGAGCTAAATCCTGAGAATGAGGAAGTAGCGTTTGCAAAGCAGCAAGCATCAAACAAGGCAATCACTGAATTAAAAGAAAAAGACCTTGCGACAATAGCAGGCACTGTTGTGCAGGTGTTTGAGCCAAGGTTTTATGACGCATGCCCTGAATGCAACAAAAAAGTCCAGGAAGACGGCTCATGCCCGCAGCACGGTAAGGTGCAGAAAAGGATTGTGCCCATACTTAATATTATCCTGGATGACGGAACTGACAATATAAGAGTTGTATGCTTCAGGGACCTGGCTGAAACAGCGCTGGGCATGAAAGCAGAAGAATTAGTGGGCAAGAAAGGCGACCCTGCATTCTTTGAAGATGTAAAGAAAAGCATCCTTGGAAAGCAGATGCAGGTTACAGGCAGGGTAAACATGAATGAGATGTTTGCAAGGCTTGAGATGGTTGCGCAGAATGTGAAGGATGCGACTCCTGCTGAGGTTGTTGCTGTTGTAAAGCATGAAGACGTTGTTATGTAAAAAATGATGTTTAAAACGCATCTTGCACTGGGCGCCTTGGCAGGCATTTTACTCTTAAAATATTTCCAGCCAGGCCACGCTGTTCTTTTTTCATTGGTATTTCTTTTTGCAGCTGTCCTGCCTGACATTGACACTACAAAAAGCGTTATTGGAAGACAGCTATGGCCTTTTTCAGCAATACTCACATTGTTTGTGAAGCACAGGGGATTTTTGCATACAGTGTGGGTGCCTTTTATTGTATTTTTATCAGCTTATACAACAGACTATGCAATACTCGGCTCTGCATTTGCATTAGGCTATCTTACGCATATTGCCGCAGACTCAATGACAGCAGAGGGTGTTTCATTTTTCCAGCCAGTGTGGAAGCGCCATTTCAGGGGATTTATTAAAACAGGCGGCAAATTAGAATATGCTTTCTTGTTTATAGTGTGTGTTTCTTTGGGCATTACTACTGCGGCTATTTTTCACTGAGAATCATTAAGCACAAGCGTTGCAGCCACGGGCTTGTGGTCTGAAAGCTCAACATCAATAACATAATAGTCTTTTATCTCCACATCTTTTGTTGGAATGATGTAATCAGCTGTCCAATACAAATTTTCAGTGTCTGCTGTGAAATATTGGGTATCCAATGCATCAACCCCAGTCATATAGATATTAAAAAGCCCTGAATCAATAAGGTTCTGCATTGCGTTCATGTATTCATTACTGCACCACGAGCAGGTTTCCCTTGCAGCAGGCAATAATATATGCAATGTGCCTCCAAACACAAAAGGCATTTCGCTTTTTTCAGCTTCTTCAATCATCTTTAAGCTTTCTTTGAGTCCAGAGCCAAAATGTGTTGAAACAACCCTTACCATCTTGCCTTTAACATCAACCACAGCATCAACATACTTCTCCTCTCCTGAAATCCATTTTTTAAAGCCTTTCTCCCCAAAACCCTTGTTCTCAGCAGAAACAATTGGATACTTGCTTAAAACAGCATTGCCAATGTCAAAATACAGCCAATAAATCCAATCGCCATTTGATTTCTTCCGCATATAAGGCAAAACACTTAAATCATGCTTTGTGCCATAGCTATAATAGCCTAACCCTGATTTCTCAGCAAGGTAAGGCATGAAATCAATTCCAAAGCTCCACACAGCATCCTTGTCAACTTCCTGCAATAAAACAATATCAGCTTTCTCATTAACAATAAACTCTGCAAAGTCATCAAGGCACTTGTAAACCTGTTCAGGAGAATCTATTGTTAGGTCCATATCCAAATCATCCATGCCTGTTGTTTTCCCGTAAAAATCATAAGAGCCCCTGCAATGAGCCATATTATATGAAAGCACTTTTACCTCGGTAGATGACTCATAAGCATTGTCAGCAATCCCTGATACAGCTCCCACTTCAGCCTTTTTGCAGCTAAAAGCGGCATTAAGCAATGGAACAGCTGCAACAACCAAGCAAATAATAAAAGCGCTTATCCCAAGAATCCATTTATTCCTTTTGTTCATTCAGAACATCCACGGATACTTCTTCTTCACTTCCTCAACAAATGACTCAGGCTGGTACACTCCAAGCTCTGAAACAATTGCAGAAACAAGGTCAGGGTCTACTTTTTCAAACGCATAATTCTTCACAATAACATTCTTAGGGGCGTCCTTCCACACCTCTTTGCCGCTTCTCTCCTCAATAACCTCATCCTGCCCAAAGATGGAGCTTGGGTTGAATTTCCATGAAACAGAGCAGACATAAACAGGGGTGTCATACTTTCTTGCAAGCTCTGCAAATAATCCGGAGCCAATCTTGTTATAGATTCCCATCGGGGTTATTGCATCAGCGCCAATAAGCATTACATCCGCTTTTTTCAATGCAAGCTTTGCAGCAGAATCAATAAAATGAGTGACAGGGATTTTTGCCTTTGCAAGCTCTTTTGCAGTTATCCTTCCCTGGAACAGCGGCCTTGTTTCTGTGTTGTAAACCTCAAACTTTTTGGTTTTTGCAGCTTCCTTCAGGATTCCTGTTACAGTGCTTGAATGGCAGTGGGTATACACTATGCTTCCGTCTTCAATAAGCCCTGCGCCAATCCTCACAATTGCCTGCTTTGCAGCTGCTTTCATCATAAGGGATTCTTTTGCAGCCCTTTTTGCCTCTGCTTTTATGTCTTTTACATCATTTCCAGTCATAGCCCTTGCGTACATAAAATTAAGGAAATTCCTCATCATGGGCTCTGTAGGCCGTGTGGCAAGCAGCTTTTTCCTTGCAGAAGCAATATCCTCGAGCAGCTTCTTGCTGTTCTTTGCCTTTGATTTTAAAGCAGCAGAGGCTAAAGCTTCAACAGCTGCAACAGCAACATTTGTCGCGCCCTGAATCTTCAGCTCTTTTATTTTTCTGCATGTTGAATTGAAATCCATTGATATAATGTTCTGTGCGAAACTATATAAACTTTTTCTGGCTCTATAATCTCATGCTTACTGTGCAGAAGCTTGAGAATGGCAAAGTCCTTCAGGGAAAATTTGAAGACATTAAAAAGAGGGGCGTTGTCTGGGCTGATTTTCAAAAGCCTTCAAAAGAAGAAATAGAGAAGATAGCGGAATTTGTCGGCATTTCCGCAGTTGAGATAAGGGAGTTCCTGCATGCAAACAGCCGCCCCCTGATTGCCAACCTTGAGAAATATTCTATTATTGTGCTGCAGTCACCGCAGGAAAAGGGAGAGGATGTAACAATGCCTTTGCTTGCTTTTATCTCAAAAAAGAGCAATGACCTCATAACAATGCATATGCATGAGATGCCGTCCCTTAACCGCATGAAAGAATGGGAAGACAAGAGAAAGGCAAGAATCTTTGAAAAAGGCACAACATTCATACTTTACAACATAATTGACGAGATTGCGTCCACATACTCATTAATACTTTCTGCAATTGACGAGAGGATTGACAAGCTTGAGGAAGGAATATATCATTTGCCGCAAAGCCAGCGCCTTATGGGTGATTCCCTTAAAATCAAGAAAAGCCTTATTTATTTCTATAAGGCATTGATAGCAAACAGGGAGGTTGTTTCAGGCATTGAAAAGGAGTACGGCGAGTTCCTTGACAAGAAAGGGCTTTCAAAGTTCAGGCTTTTGTACTCTGACTTTACCCAGCTTGTGGAGCTTACAGTTACTTACAGGGATATACTTACTACAACAATTGAGGTGTATTTGTCAGTTGTTTCCAATAACCTTAATGTAACTGTCAAGAAGCTTACTGCGTGGGGCGCGATAATCCTTCTTCCGACTTTAATATCAGGAATATACGGCATGAACTTCAAGTATATGCCTGAAATCCCCTGGGTGCACGGCTACTGGTTTGCTTTATCATTAATGCTTGTTCTGGTAATACTTGCTTATGCCTATTTTAAGAGAAAGGATTGGATCTAAAAGGCGGCTACGCTTTATTTGCTTTAAGTTTTTTCAGCAGCTTTTCAGTTGCAGGACTTACAGAATCTATGTCAATATTTTTATAGCCTTTCTTAATCCTGATATTTAATTCCTGTTTTGCTTTTTTCACAATATCTGCCTTTATATCTTCTGATTCAGGCAAAGCCCTGCCAACGGGATTAATCATTTCCCTGTATTTCTTTGCTATAAGAAAGCTGTTATGAACCTCTTTTTCATAATATTTTCTTAGATTTTCCTCTTCTATTGCCTTTTCAAGAACTTTATGGACAACGGCATTTGCAGCATTTCCTATGAATATCCTAACCAGCTTGTTTCTGCTTGTCATTATTGCTAATGCCTGCCATTATGGCATTAAATACTTTTCTGTAAGCTTTTTTATATTTAGTTATGAAAGGATTTTTGCTTAATGTGTTTGCACTAAGCATTTTTACTGTGCCTTTTCCAAACCATGCATCTATTGCCTTGCTCACTTTCTCTTTTGTTGCTGTTTTTTCCTCAAGAAACAGCTTTATTGCAAACAAATTCCTTGTAAGTTTGTATTTATCTTTCCCTTCAAGATGCTCAAACTGCTCAGGCAGTGTTTTGCTTTTCAATAAGTGAATATCCAGCAGCTTGTGTTTTATTTCAGGCTGGATTTTGAATATTACCCTCTCTTTTGCAGCAAACCTGCTTAAAGCCATCTGAAACAAGGGGTCTGTATTTAATCCTGCCCTTAACGCATCCTGGCTCATTCTTATGACATGCGCTTTAAGCCCAAAATTGCCTTCTATAAATTCTTCAAGCCCTTCTGCCTTGCCATTGATAACAATGATGTCAATATCCTCAAAGCAAAACCCTTTTTCAAGGAAAGAGCCCGCTATAATCACGTTTTCTGCATCTATGTTCCTGAATATCTCCTGTACAATCTGCGCCTTTATCGGCTCTATCTGCCTTGTATGGTAATAATGCGGCTTAATCTCTTTCTGCTGTATTGCCGGAGAAACAACCACATATGAGCCAATGCTTAAAGCCATGGGCCTGTTCTTCGGCAGGTAAACCTGGTCCATCCTGCTTCCTATACTGATTCTCGCTATTATCTCATTTGCCATATTACGTAATATTACGTAATAATATATAAGGCTTTCGCTTGCTGATAAACTGTTATTCTTGTTGCAAAAGGCTGAAAACAGCAAGAATTCATGCAGGGGGCCGGCTTTATTTTTTCGTGGAACCTTATACTTTTTAAGAATAAACATTTAAAAAACAAAAGAAAAAAAAGAAAAATTCTTTACAAGTCGCACGGCTTTAATGTCTTTCTGCCGTTTTCCTTGGACCTCTTTGCAGCTTCCTTGATTAAAGCAACAACTTTCTCGCTCAATGCGTCTGCAAAGTCGCCTGCAACATTCATTCCTTCTGCAAAGTCTTTTACCTTGCTTCTTACAACAACAAGTTCTCCCATAGTAATTACCTCCTTTTTTTTAAGGCGTGAAACACAAGTTCCTGCCCCTTTAGCTAAATAAGCTTGTATTTTGATAGTATTGGGATTTTATAAAGATTTCTAATGTTCTCTTTTTGCAACAGAAACCTATTTATACTCTTTGAATATAATGATTTGCATGCCAAAACCTATCACAATTAAAGATGAGCTCAATAGATACCTGCAGAACCGCAGGGTGCATGACATTAATCTGGCTGTTCTTGCATATTTAGGCAGTAATGCTGGGATTTTTGCGCGCGCTCTTATGGATACTGTATTCTGCGCAGGCAGAGTGTCGATTGAGAGAAGGGAAGATCTTAATCCGCCAAAACAAAGGAGGAAGATATACCGCGGCGTGGAATATACAGTGAGACGATGCGGCCGCCATTTGCCTGAAGCTTCGCAGGAGGAGTTCTTTGGCCTTGTAAGGCTTTTGAAGGATGGAGAGCACGTAGCTCCTGAGAAAGCAGGGATTGTCAGGAATGTTCTAAGGCAGTATGTGGATGATTATAATGGTGCAGTTAGGGCATGGCAGCTTGGTTATATCCAATTATAGCTGATTCTGAACGCAAACATTTAAATACCCCCTTTAGGCACTAATATACGCATTAAGAGGACATTTTAAAATGGCAAAAACTCCAAAACAGGAAAAGAAACAGGCAAACACTGAACAAAAGGCTGCAAAAGAGCAGGAGCAGGCGCTTTTAGCTTCACTTCCTCCTGAAATGCAGGAAAAGATGAAGGCCCTGAAAGACAAAATGGACCTTTTTACAAAGAAAATTCTTGAAAAGTTTGACAAATACATAACAGGCGTTGCTTTATTGCCTCCTGAGAAGATGCTTCCAGCTGAAGTAAGGGATGAAAAGAAAGATGATCCTAACAAAATAAACGTTTTAGTCCTTGTTGATGATTCTGACAGCAAGAAAATGCCAAAGCAGGAGCTTGCAAACAAGCTTAACCAGATAACAAATACAATTGCAAAAGAGATTGACGAAAACATCTCTCCTGAAATCCTTTTAGCATCAGAGCTAAAGGAGTCATGCTTTGACGCAAAATACGAAGTCCTTAAGATGATTGCAATGGCAGCCCCTGTTTATGATCCTACTGACATGATTGCAGCTATCAAGATTTCAGAAGTGCACAAGTCAATGGTTTTAAAGAAATTTGAGAAATACATTGTAAGCTATGTTGCGGCAGGCTCTTTGTTCAGGGGAGAGAAATCAAATGACATTGACATTTACATTGTCATAGATGACACAGATGTCAAGAAAATGCCAAGGGCTGAATTAAAAGACAAGCTCAGGGCAATCATAGTTGGAATGGGCTTTGACGCTGCAAGGATTACAGGCGTAAGAAAACAGTTCCATGTGCAGACATACATTCTGACTGACTTCTGGGACTCTGTAAAGGATGCAAACCCGGTAATATACACATTCCTAAGAGATGGCGTTCCTTTGTACGACAGGGGAGTTTTCATGCCGTGGAAGCTTTTATTGCAGATGGGCAGGATAAGGCCGAGCCCTGAGGCAATTGACATGAGCATGGATATCGGAGAAAAATTAGTGCAGAGGGCAAAGCACAAGCTCCTGAGCATTCTGGGTGAGGACTTGTATTATTCAATATTAAATCCCACACAGGCAGCTTTAATGCTTTACGGGCTTCCGCCTCCAACACCTAAGGAAACAATCCAGCTTCTTGATGATATCTTTGTAAAAAAAGAGAAAATGCTGGAGAAAAAGTATATTGATATCCTTGAAAAGATAAGGACAGCTTACAAAAACATAGAGCACGGCAAGGTCACGTCTGTGACAGGCAAGGAAATAGATGATTTGCTTAACGATGCAGAGGATTACCTCAAGAGGATAAAGAAGCTTTTCAAGCAGATTGAGGAAAAGGCAGAGAAGGAAGGCATTCTTGATGTCTATGACAGCTGCATCGCAGTCACAAGGGACTTGCTTGCTGAGAAAGGCGTTAAGGCAGTCGAAGACAAGGATATTTATTCATTATTCAAGTCAAAGCTTGTTGCTGAAGATAAAGTGCCTGAAAAATTCCTAAGGGTATTGAAAGACGTTGAAAAAGCCAAGGATGATTTCCTCGCAGGCAAAATATCAAGGCAGGAAGCCCAGAAAGTCAAGAAAGACGGAAGGCTTTTCATAAAAACAATGGTGGAGCACATGCAGAGAAAGAAATCCATTGAGATTGAAAGAGTTAAGATAAGGTTCAAGTATGGAGACATTGTCGGGGAAATGATTATTCCTGATGATAAGGCATTCATAATAAAAGATTCTGAAAAGCGGGATGATATGCTTATTGCGGATGTTAACAAGGACGGGGGGCTTGAAAATATAAAGCCTGCTGCGCCTGAGGAATTAGAAAAGCATATAAGCAAGTTAGTATCCCCAAAGAGAATGTTCATCAGGGAGAGGCTGTTTGAGGACCTCAGAACACTGGTGGGCAAAGACATAGAAATCATGCTTTAGGAGACAAAAAAAATGGAAGGCGTTGTTTGCAATTTCAGGCAGGGGAAGCATACCCAGAAAAACAGGCATATGGTAATTGAGATAAAAGGAGTGTCTTCAAAGGAAAAAGCTTCAAAGCTTGCTGGAAAGAAAGTAGTATGGACATCTCCTGCAGGAAAAAAGCTTTACGGAGAGATAAGGGCTGCGCATGGCTGCAATGGCGCTGTAAGGGCAATATTCGAGCATGGCTTGCCAGGGCAGGCAGTCGGCACAAAGATAAAGGTTGAGGAGTAAAAACGGAGTGAGAATATGGCAGGATTAAGACCAGGAAGATGCTACAGGCAGATTGAAAGGGCCTATACAAGAAAATCCAAATACAAGAGAAAGGCATTCATAAAAGCAGTTCCTGCAATAAAGATTGCGCGTTTTGACCTTGGGGATTCTAAAAGGGATTATGACTTAAAACTCGACCTGGTTTCAATGGAAAATCTGCAGATAAGGCATAATTCTCTTGAATCAGCAAGGCAGGTGCTTTCAAGAAAGCTTGATGCAATGAACAGGCCTTATCATCTAAAGGTAAGGGTTTATCCGCATCATGCAATCAGGGAAAACAAGATGATTACAGGAGCAGGAGCAGACAGAATGCAGACAGGCATGCAGCGTTCCTTTGGAAGGATTATCGGAAGCGCAGCCCAGGTCAAGAAAGGCGCCCCTATATTTTCAGTATATGTTGCTGCTGCTGAAAAAAATGCTGTTACCACTGTTATGAAAGCTGCGACATACAAGCTGCCATGCAGGTGCCGTGTTGAAACCCACGTAATTAAAGGCTAAAACCGCGTATTCTGGCTTTATTTGGGCTTTTAAAGCTAAAATAACCACAATTCAATGATTACTATTTATATACTGCAATCCAATAATCTTTAAATACCTCTTCTGACATTAATATTGTATCGGATTACAGGGATGACAAGCAATCCCCAGCGCTGATTACGTCGATTCCAGAGTTCTACTGTTTTGCATTGAGAGTTATATGCATTACCAATGCAATGCGCAAAAAAACAGGAGGTGAACGGAACTGCGTTCCGAACCTCGTTGAAAGAATAGCAAAAACCAAAGGAGGTGAATTAAAAAAGGAAAAAAGTTTCCCTCAAAGCTTCCACACCCAGAGGAAAACAAAAAATCAAACGGATTTCCTGACAAAGTAAATGCTTTTGCATTAATAAATATTGTGGTTGGTCAGGAATTGTTTGGATTTCCAAAAACATATGGTCACGGTTCACAATTCCAGGCAGAGGAACTTGCATCGTTACGGGGGTATCGCCGCAAAATCCAGCCAGCTATATGCTTTCCGAGCAGAGGCGAAGGAAAGTTCGGGACGCAGTCCCAATGCTGGCAGAGGTTTTACATCCCTCCTGAACAGGGAGGCCAGAGACCTAAGTCTCTACCGCCTCCTGAACAGGGAGGCCAGAGACCTAAGTCTCTACCGCCTCCTTACGCTTATCCCGCCCTCAAGTCCAATGAGGGGGGAGGGGCTTTTTTTATACTTGGAGGATGAATATGGAGCCTGAGGCAGAGCTTAACACAAAAGAGAAGGCAGACATATTTGTTGAGATTGAAAACTGCATGAGAAACATTGAATTCTATAAAGAGCAGATAGACAAGCTGGAGGAGAAGCTGGAGGAGCTTGAAAGTATAAAGAAGGCGTATGAGTACTATTGAAGTGTTTCTGGGAGCTAAGCGGGAAAGGAGGATGGGCATGATATGCCCATGTGAGAGTGGCTTCGCCTATCCCTCAAAGCCGAGATTTGCGCCTGTTATAGCCATCTTTTATCACGTGTATTTTAGCTTACTCCTTTATAAGCTTTGCCCGAATCCAGCTTGGCGAGGGGAATAATTTTTGCCTTCCAACAAACCCGGAAATATGCCTAATCAAAGCCCCATTTTCCGGAAATTCTTCACAATCAACAACAGCTCTTCCAATTTCAATGAAAAAAAACACGTTTTTTCACAGAAAGCTTTATGAACAGGAAGCTATAAACGCCGGTTATGAAAAAAGAAGCGAATAATTACACAAAGATATTAGAATCCGTGGTAAAGCAGATAGAGCAGTCAAAGCTCAGGGCTTTCTCAGAAGTAAATAAGGCGCTATTGCAGGCGTATTGGAACATTGGAGAGGAGTTAAGCAAAACATCAGAATACGGCAAGGCTGTTGTTGAAAGGCTATCAAGGGACTTAAGGCAGAGATTTCCGGGGATTAAGGGGTATTCTGTGGCAAATCTATGGTATATGAAAAAATTCTATGAATCATATCCAATTCTACAGACACTGTCTGTAGAATTGCCCTTACCTCAAAAACTCCAACCAGTGGTTGGAGAATTGCCTTCAAGCAGAAAACTACAATCAGCGATTGTAGAATTGCCTTCTGGTAGAAAACTCCAGATGCCATCTAGAGAATTATCCCTAAAACTGCAGACAGCGTCTACAGAATTGCCTTTGCCTCAAAAACTACAACCGGTGGCTGTAGAATTGCTTACCTGTCAAAAACTTCAGACAGTGTCTGAAGAATTGCTTTTCTCCCTAAGCTGGAGTAATCATATTTTGATTATGGAACTAACGTAAATGCAAGAAGAAAAGAATTGGAAGAAGAATGAATTCAAAGGAGGAGTAAATGAAGGCAATGCAAGAAAAAAACTATAGTCTGCTGGTAACAGGCATAGGGCTGCTGCTGGAAAAAGGGAGAGGACAGGCATTTTCAATGCTTAATTCTATAATTATTGAAACCTATTGGAATATAGGCAAGAAGATAGTTGAATTCGAGCAGGGCGGAAAAAAGAGGGCAAAATATGGGCAAGCCCTGCTCAAGCGTATTTCTTTTGATTTAGGGCAGGATTATGGCCGTGGCGTCAGCAGGAGCAATCTGCAATATATGCGTTTGTTTTATTTGCGATATCCAATTTGCCAGACGTCTGGCAAATTGAGTTGGAGCCATTATGCTGAATTAATCAGCATAAGCAATAATGAAGAGAGGGGATTTTATGAAAAACAATGCGAAGAAGAAAACTGGGGCGTGAAAGAGCTAAAAAGGCAAATTGCGTCAAAGCTATTTTACAGGCTGCCGGCTGCAAAAAATAAATGCGGCTTCCTCCAATTGGCTTCAGAAGGGCATAAGGTGAAGAAAGCAGAGGATATTATAAAAGACCCGTATGTGCTTGAATTCCTCAAGCTGCCTGAGCCATATTCTGAGAAAGAGCTTGAAGAGAGAATAATCGAAAACCTTCAGATGTTCCTGCTGGAATTGGGAAAAGGGTTCAGCTTTGTGGCAAGGCAGTTCAAGATGAGCATCGGCAGAAAGCAGTTTTATGCTGATTTGGTATTTTATAACAAAATCCTGAGGTGCTATGTATTGATAGAACTAAAAGCAGGGGAGGCAAGCCATACAAATATAGGGCAGATGAACCTTTATCTCAATTACTTCAAGTCAAAAGTTAATTCAGAAGAGGATAATGAGCCAATAGGCATAATCTTATCCCGTAATAAGGAAAATGTTGAAGTTAAGTATGCTCTCGGAGGCGTAAGCAGCAGGATATTTGCATCAAGATACATGCTCAGCTTGCCGTCTCCTGATGAATTAAAGCTGTTAGTTGAGAAAGCAAAAATCTGCTGCAAGGCAATAGAAATTTCAAAAGAGGATTCAGATGAACCCAAAAGAGGTTGAGCAGGCATTAAAGCAGCTTGCAAATGAAACAGAGGAAGCAAAGAAGTCAGATTTCTTCAAAGAATACCTTGATGTAATGTCAAGGTTCTGGGACTATTCGCCTTATAACCAATTGCTAATCTATCTCCAGATGCCGAATGCAACAAGGGTGGCGGGATTCCATAAATGGAAGCGATTGGAAAGGAATGTCATTAAAGGAAGCAAGGCGATAAAGATTCTTGCGCCTGCAAAAAGCAAAAAGATTAAAGATGGCAAGGAAGAGGCAATAATTTATTTCAGGCCGGTAAGCGTTTTTGACATATCGCAGACAGACGGCAAGCCTCTGCCTGACATTGACATTGAAGCAGAAGGTGAAACAGAAGGGTTGCTGCAAAAGCTATTGGATTTCTGCCAGCAACAGGGGTTTAACGTGAGCTTTGGGGGTTTAAGGGATGATTTGCACGGCTATGCAGCAAACACCAATATCACAATTAATAGCAGCAAAAGCAATAACACGCAGATTAACACTTTGTTGCACGAAATAGCGCATGCCTTGCTGCATAAGAATTCAACACTTTCAAAAGAGCAAAAAGAGATACAGGCAGAGGCTGTTGCTTATGTGGCAGCAAGGCAGTTCAACATAGAAACAAAGAGTTTCAATTATCTGGCATTGTATGATGCAAACTATGAAAAGATTAGGGATAATTTGAAAGTCATAGCTGATTGCGCAAAGCTAATCATAAAAGCCATTCCACTCTGAAAACACACCAGGGTTTTCAGGGCAAGCAAAGCCAGGGGCTTTGCCACTAAAGTATGGCTGCAATGCAGCCATTGGCTTTCCGGCAGAAACCTTTATATAAAGATAATCATTATTAAACATGAGAGGTGAGATTATGGCCAATAATATTCCTGAACACAACATTCTTCAGCTGCTGAACAAGATGGAAATCCTTGAGAAAAAGATGGGGGATACTGCAGAGTACCTCAGCCTTTACAGCGAGCTTAAGGACATGGAGACAAAATTCCTGGAAGCTGTTGATAATGTGGAAACACGCAATTATGAGCTTTCAGAGTCAGTGAAGAAAAGAATCAAGCTTAGAAAAGACAAAATCCTGAAACAAAGGTAATGAAACTATCGTTTCAAGCCTCGTTTTAGGAAAAGAAGGTAAAAATATGGAAAAACTTACACTGAAGTTCAAGCGCATAGAAGTTACAAGAGTTGATACAAGGGACAATGTCCTTGAAATGCTGTTCTATTATGATGAGAACGGCGCTGAGAAATCATACAGGAAAAATCATTCTATTGATGATGATGTTGACACCTTTGTCAGCAGGATGATGCATGAGGTAAAAACAAAAGCCTATGAAGGCAATGCAGTGATGGTGGATGATGATGATTTCCTGAGCTATCATCTAAATGTTTTAATAGAAGAAAAAGAGCCTGGCGTTACAAAGGACAAAATTGCAAACGCAATAAGGCGCTTTAAGGACAAGGTAAGGAGCTTCCGCTCAATGAAAAGCTCTGAAGGCTACATGACTCATTATCATGAGCTTATCGGGCTTAAGGCAAATATTGATTAAGGCATAAGTTTTTATTCTATTCTTTCTTATTTATCTTCATGAAAAGTTTTTGGAAAATAGTGAATGATGTAATAAGCATCTCAGACATACTGCTTGAGGTGCTTGATGCAAGATTTGTTGATGAAACAAGAAACATAGAGCTTGAGGACAAGATAAGGCAAAGCAACAAAAAGCTTATTTTTGTGCTGAACAAATGCGATCTTGTTGAAAAACAGGCTATTGAAAAGCAGAAAAAGAAGCTTAAGCCGGCTGTGTTTGTTTCTGCAACAAAAAGATATGGCATTACAATGCTGCTTCATGAAATACAGAAAAATTCTCCTAACAAGGAAAAAGTGGTTGTCGGTATTGTCGGCTATCCAAACACAGGGAAAAGCTCTGTGATAAACGCATTAAAAGGCAGGGCAAGCGCGCCTGTCTCGTCCCAAAGCGGATTTACAAAGGCAATGCAGCTCATCAAGGTCACCGGCAAAATATATCTTCTTGACACGCCTGGTGTTTTTTCTTACATGGAAAAAGGCATTGGAAAGCATGCTTTAAGGGCTTCGGTTGACTTTACAAAAATAAAAGACCCTGAAGCAGCTGCTGTTTTCATTATTGAAGGCAACAAGGATGCAGTGTCTGCGCATTATCTTGTAAAGAAAAAAGCAGATACAGAGGAAATGCTTGCAGAGATAGCTTTTAAGTTAAACAGGCTGAAAAAAGGCGGCGTGCCTGACATAAAGGCGGCTGCGCAGGCATTGCTGAAGGACTGGCAGCGCGGAAAGATAAAAACATAAAAAAAAGAAAAAAAAGGGATCCCTTTCTTCTGTGGCTTTACTGCCCTCCGCATAAAACCTTGTCAAGGTATGACATTGGCTTTATGTCGACAATCGTGGTCCTGTGCAGAATCCACTTGCCGTCCTTGCTTTTGCTTACTGCAGTCTTGATAATCGGCTGCTTGTTAAGCTCGTCAAGCTTTTTTTCGCTTAATTGTCTTGCCATAAACTCACCTCCTGCCATGACTTATGTCTGGTTGCAGAGGTTATATAAAAAGTTTTGTCCGGAAAAGTGTTCAATTTTCCGTCGTCAAGTTAATTTTTTCAGCCGGACATCTTGCATATTCCCTGAAAAGTTTCCGGAATGAAAAGAGCTACTTGCTGAACAGGCCCTTGAATGCTGCCAGCCCTGATTTTGCCTTTTCCTTTACTGAGAATCCATGCCCGGATCCCTGCTTGTTTCCCCATTTGTCAAAATAGCAGAAATTGACAAATTCATTCCTCACATGGCTGTGCTTTTCCTCGTCAGGATACCCTATTGTGATGATTGCCTCAACACTGACATCATCATCAATATTCAAAAGCCTGTGGACCTTTTCATGCTCAAAGGCGCCGACCCAGCATGTTCCTAATCCATTTTCAACTGCAAGAAGCTGTATATAGGATGCGATTATGGCGCAGTTTTGGGTTGAGAACATCTTGCCTGATTCCTTGTAAAGCGTTGTTAGCTTTTTGCTTGCATTGCACATGACAATGAAAGCAGGCGCATCTGTCATCCAGTGCTGGCTGTGGCAAAACTCTGAAATTTCGCTCTTTTTCTTCTTGTCTGTAACTATGACAAGCCGCCAGTTCTGCGCATTCCCTGCTGAAGGCGCAAACCTTGCTGTTTCAAGAATCTCCGCTATTGCCTGCAGAGGAACATCCTTCTGCTGGTATTTCCGTATGCTTCTCCTGTTTATTACTGCTTCTTTTAGTTCCATTTTCGCTCCTTTTTAGCTTTGTTTCAAAAGCCTTAACATAACCCTTAAAAAGAAGCTTGCTTTTATATTTTTCTATGGATTACCTTGTCTTGGCAAAATCTTACGAGCAGCTTGAAAATACTTCAAAGCGGCTTGAAAAGACTGCAATCATAGCAAAGCTTCTCAAGGAGGCATCAAAAGACGAGCTTGCCGATGTCATATGCCTCTTGCAGGGCTCTGTTTTTTCTCCTGCTGAAAAGGAAAAGCATATTGGAGTAAGCTCAAAGCTTGCTGCCAAGGCAGTGGCAAATTGCGCAGGCGTTTCACAGGACAAGGTGGAAGATCTTCTTGGGAAAGAAGGCGATCTTGGGATTGTTGCTGAAAAGCTGTTTGCGAAAAAAAAGCAGATGCCTCTGTTCTCGCAAAAACTGACTGTAAAAAAAGTAGTATTAACAATAAGGAAACTTCCTGACATTGGAGGGCATGGCTCTGTGGACACAAAGGTGGGTTTTGTTGCGCAGCTTTTGAATTCTGCCTCAGGCATTGAAGCAAGGTATATTGTAAGGTTAGTGCTTGAAAACCTCAGGACTGGAGTTGGGGACGGCACAATAAGGGATGCAGTTGTTTTAGCTTTTTCAGGATTCAGCCCGGAGAATAAAGAGAAATATAATGAGGCATTGCAGGCAGTGCAGTCTGCGTATGACCTTTCAAATGATTTGGGCAAAGTTGCAATGACTCTTAAAGAGAAAGGGATTTCAGGATTAAATGCAATTGAAATTGCGCCTGGAAATCCTGTTAAAGTAATGCTTTACGTGAAAGCGCAGGATTTTGCAGACGCGTTTGACATTGTTGGAAAGCCTGCATTGGCTGAAAGAAAGTTTGACGGGTTCAGGATGCAGATACATGGGGACGGCAAGTTAATCAAGCTTTACACAAGGCGGCTTGATGATGTGACAAAACAGTTTCCTGATGTTGTGGAGTTTGTGAAAAATGCAGTAAAAGCAAAGTCATTTATTATAGATGCCGAGGTTGTGGGTATTGACACTAAGACAAAAAAGTTCAGGCCTTTCCAGGATATTTCCCAAAGAATACAAAGGAAGTACGGCATTGAGGGAATGGTAAAAGAGCTGCCTGTCATTGTTGAGATATTTGATGTAATGGGGCTTCATGGCAAGAGCATGCTTTCTATCCCTTTTGATGAGAGAAGAAAATCCCTGAAAGGAATTGTGAAGGAGATTCCCGGCAGGATAGTGCTTGTTGAGCAGAAGCTTGTGAAAACCGAGGCAGAGCTCAGAAAGTTTTATCAATCTGTTTTAAAAGAAGGTGTTGAAGGCGTGATGCTGAAAAACATTTCAGGCATTTACAAGCCAGGCTCAAGAGTGGGGTATGGGGTAAAGATAAAGCCAACAATGGAAACTCTTGATTTGGTAATTACAAAAGCAGAATGGGGCGAGGGAAAAAGGGCAAAATGGCTTAGCAGCTTTACTCTGGCGTGCAAAGGCGACGAAGGAGAAATGCTTGAGATAGGAAAAGTCGGCACTGGCGTCAAGGAAAAAACAGGCGGGGATGTTTCATTTGAGCAGCTTACTGAGTTGCTAAAACCTTTAATTATATCCCAGAAAGGAAAGCAGGCGATTGTGAAGCCAAAGATTGTTGTTGAAGTCTTGTATCAGGAAATCCAGAAAAGCCCTTCTTATTCTTCCGGCTATGCATTAAGGTTCCCAAGGGTTGTAAGGATGCGCGATGAAAAAGGCGCTGATGACTCTAATTCAATTTCTGATGTTGAGCGGCTTTATTACCAGCAGCTGTCAAGAAAGCACTCGAGAAAGCCGTAATTTTTGCCTCCTTTTTATATTAAGGAATAAAATATTCTTATTGGAATAAGTTAATACGCAATGCTTAAAAAGCAAATTTCAATTTTTCTTCTTAAATGTTTTTAAAAAAATCGAGGAGGAACCGAAACTAGTGTTTCGGACCTCCTTAGTAAAACAAAGGAGGATTTAAAATGGCAAAAAAATATGTTTTGAGCTCGGAGTCCGTAGGAAAAGGGCATCCGGACAAGGTTTGCGATGTTGTTTCAGACAGCATACTTGACGCGTGCCTGCAGCAGGACCCTGATTCAAGGGTTGCTTGCGAGACACTTGCAAAAGGAAACTTTCTTGTTGTCGCAGGCGAGATAACAACAAAGGCAAAAGTTGATTATGAGCAGGTTGCAAGAAAAGCAGTCTGCGGCATAGGATACACAGACGAAAAATGGGGCATTAACGGCAATAACTGCGAGGTTCTTGTGAAGCTTACAACGCAAAGCCCTGACATTGCGCAGGGCGTTGACTCGTCTGAGCAAAAAGAGCAGGGCGCAGGAGACCAGGGAATCATGTGGGGCTATGCAACAAATGAGACAAAGGAATTAATGCCATTGTCAATAGTGCTTGCGCATAAGCTTGTTGAAAAGCTTGACAACTGCAGGACAGGGAGCTTAAAATATCTAAGGCCTGACTGCAAGAGCCAGGTTGCTGTTGAATATGAAAACAACAAGCCTTCCTGCATAAAAAATGTTGTTGTTGCAGCTTCGCACAACCCTGATGTGGAGATGGAAACACTTAGGGCAGATATTAAAGACAGTGTTATAAAGCCTGTTTGCGGAGAGTGGCTTTCTTCTGAAACAGAGTATTTCATCAACGGCACAGGAAGGTTTGAGCTTTGCGGGCCTTTTGCAGATGCAGGGCTGACAGGCAGGAAGATTATTGTTGACACATATGGCGGAATAGGGAGGCACGGCGGAGGCGCTTTCTCAGGAAAAGACCCAAGCAAGGTTGACAGGAGCGCTGCATACCTGGCAAGGTACGTTGCAAAAAATATAGTTGCAGCAGGGCTTGCATCGCAGTGTGAAGTCCAGCTTGGCTATTGTATAGGAATTGCAGAGCCGACTTCTGTAAGGGTGGTTGCGCCGGATTTGACTGAAGAGCAGGAGCAGAAGCTTGAAGCAGCTGTAAGAAAAGTGTTTCCCTTGAAGCCAGCTGAAATCATAAAGCACTTGGACTTGAAGCATCCCAAGGGATGGAGTTATGCTGAAACAGCAGCCTTTGGCCATTTTGGCAGGGCAAATTTTCCATGGGAAAAGACAGACAAGGCAGAAGAGCTTAAGAAGGCTGCTGCCTGATTTTTTCTTTTTTATAATTCTTTTTGGTGCTGAAAGCCTCCGAGGGGAATTGAACCCCCGACCTTCGCTTTACGAGAGCGACGCTATACCGCTAAGCTACGGAGGCATTACTTAACCATTTCCTTGACTTTATCGCCGTGCTGCTTTTGGCAGTTGTTGCACACTGCTTTTTTCTTTTTGCCTACATAAGTGCCGAATATCTTTTCAAGGAAATTGCTTTCAATCTTGTTTCCGCATATTGCACATTTTAAACCCATGCAAATCCTTACTGTGTTTTTCTTTATAAGCCTTTCTTGCTGTATTGGGATAGAAAATCCGCAAGATTTATAAAGTAATATAAAGTATGAACTCTACATAACTAACGGAGCGTGATAATAATGTGTGAATATTGCAACCTGGGGGATATTAATATGGCGGCTGCGCTTACTGCGCTGCAGAACTATAAGGCAATGGATGAGGATCTTCAAAGGGTAGACGTATTACGGGAATTCCAAGCTATTTATAACAATGATACAAAAGCGGCTGAACTTGCAGTAAATAGGATTGCGCGCAATGAATCAAGGGATGCCCTTCCTGCCACAAGGGTTGTCAGGGAGCTTGAGTTTTTGCTTACATGCCGTGGCGAAGGCAAAACACTGCTTGACGGCTAATATTTCTTTTTTTGACTGTTTTCTCATAGGAAAAGGTTAATATACTCTTAGAACCATTATATTATAGTAAAATGGAGGTTGATTAAATGGGACTATTCGACTGGTTTAAAAAGAAGGAATGCGGATGCGGCGACGAATCTTGCATGGAAAAGCCTGCAAAGAAAAAGCCGGCTAAAAAGAAAGCTGCAAAAAAGAAAAGGCGCTAACCATAAAGCTTAATAAGCAGGCATCTAGCCCTGCTTGGCATGGAACATAAAGATATTACTATTCTTGTTCTTAACTTAATAGAAGCTTCGCAACCAGGAAAGCCTTGATATTATTCTTGGCAATATGCATTCTTATTATAAACCCTAAGAGAAAGAGTAATAAAGCTGTCTCCCTGCATATATCTAATGGCAAAAGAGAGGTATGCAAGGGATTTGCTCTTAAGAATAATAGCTGCTTTTGCAGTTGGCCTTGTCTACAATTTATTGTACGCAATAATCGCCCCGCTTACACTTCACTGGAGCTATTTCTTTTTCAGCATCTTTGTGCCTTCAGCCTTGATAGGCAATTCAATACAGACACTTACAAACAACTTTAACTTTATTCCCGCATGTGTTGCAACATCAGCGTATGTTTTGCTTGCAATGCTCATACTGTTAACAAAAGATATTAATTGGAATGAAAGGCTGCAGATGTTTGTTTTCGGAAGCCTTGCAATACTTGCCTTTAACATAATAAGGATAGAGCTTCTTTTGCTTACTTATTTCAGGCTTGAATCTGCTTATGACTCTGTGCATTTGTTTGTATGGAAATTCATGTCAACTGCATTTGTTGTAATATTATGGCTTGTATTGGCCAGAACATACAAGGTAAAGGCAATACCTGTTTATTCTGATATTAAATATATTATCGGGATGATAAGGAAGAGAAGATAAACTCAAAAACAAAGGCGGCTTGAATAAAAGCAATTAAAGCGTGCATAGATAAAGAATTGCATTAAGTATTGCCGGCAGGCTGGCTTTCTTATGTGTTCGCCCTGGCATTGCGAAAAGGTTATAAGCTTGGGTTACATTCCACTAACAAGAGCAATTTCAGGGGCAATAAAATGAGCGATCTTGGGCAAACGATAAAGGAAGCCTTTTCTGGCAATGAGGAATGGATTCCTGTATACGGGGCAATTAAGTCTATTAACGATGCTTTTCACAGAAGGCCTTCCCTGTTTGATAATGAGATAGGACTGTACATGACATTGAATGCACTTTACCAGGGGTGTGCTGTTGGAGTAACGATTTTAATAGCTAACCATGCTGCCCGTTCATTGATTGAAATGTTCTCGCAGTAATTCTTCAAGCGTATAAGCTTTTCCAAAGGCAGGTTGAGTGAAAGCAATTAAAGCGTGCATAATTAAGGCATTGCATTAAGTATTGCCGGCCGGCAGGCTTTTTTCCCCACTTTTAACAATCTTTATATAGCTATAATCATTCTACTTTCTTATGGCAGACGGGCTTTTCGGGCTTTTTAAGAAGAAGTCAAAGGAAGAGATAGAAAAGGATAAAAAGAAGAAGGCGGCTGAAGAGCTGGAAAAAGCAAAGAAAGACAATCCTTTGATACAAGCCAAGCCCAATGTTAAGGCGAAATACACAAAAGGCCAGTATGAGCTTGTTGTTGAAAGCATGGGCGCTGGCATGGAAAAATATTATTTCTGGATTCTCAAGTTCATGAGGGAGCCGTTTCCTTCAGGCATTGGCTTTGACCAGATTGAAAAAATCAAGGACTTGTTTGACGCATCTGTCACAAGCAGCTTTCACGGGCATGTCGGCACAAAGATGTCTGCATTGCAGCAGCAGGCGCAGCAGTACCTTGCCTTAATCGGCCAGCTTGTCAAGACAATTTTCCCGATTGTAAGGGAAATCAGGATAATGGATGAAAGGCTTCAGTATTATGAGGACAGCTTAAAAGGCAATGAAAGTGCTGAGATTGCATTAAAATCAATATGGGTTGAGGTTGTTGAGAAAGGCATGGAAAGCCCAAACTCAGTTTACGGGCTTGCGACAAAAGTAGGATTCTTGTCCCTTCCTGACCTGTTCTTCAGCATTAATCCCAAGGACGGGCTGAAAGGAGTTGACTCTGCAATCAAGTCAGCAAAAAACAACGGGACAAATGAGAAAGTCGCAAATGTGCTTGCAAAAAAGCTATATGCATACTATGACTGGAAGGAAAAGACTTATCAGGAGATGCAGCACACAAGAAAATTCAGGATAACATACTTGAGGCAGCACTATAATTCAGTAAAGCTTTACATGAACTGGGTAAGGCCTTACCTGCGCAACATAAGGCAGCTACAGATGAAGGGCAGCTACACAGACGCTGACTTGGTTAATGCGTTTGAGACAAGCAAGATATTTGTTGAGCTTTTGGCTGCAAAAAAAGAAGGGTTCAAGAGATACCATCCTGTCATACTTGCAAAAATGACATATGTGACAAGGCCTGAGCTTTCTTACACTCCCCAGGGGCAGAAGCAGCCGTCGCATGTCGGTAAAATTAAAATTGAGCTTGCGCCGTATGTTGTGACAGCAGCGCAGATTGAGGCTTACAAGGGCGAGCAGGAAGTCGAGGATGTTGAATTATTGTCAACAATAGACGCCACAATGATGTCAATAAAGGATGATTTGAAAAAATACCTTACAGAGGCAGGGGAAAAGTTTGCTGAAGACGAGAACAAAGAAGAAAAAAAGCACGACAATGCATTTACTCCTTTCCTTGCAATATTTTCCGCTTTTAAGGATATATTCGGCGCTTTCAAGCCAGCAGGAAAGCCAGGCAGCGGGTTATTCAGCTCAAAGAGCGTGAAAGAAGCAAGGGCAGAGGAAGAGGAAAAGGCAAAGGCAGACGCATTGGCGCAGAACCTTTGCTGGATCATGTATGATGTTTTCAAGAAAGTGAACGGGATGTACAGCACGATATAAAATGGAAGCAAGGACATTTCCTCAAAAGAAGGTAAAAGCGTTTCTTGATGCGCTTGTGCAGGAAGAGCATATCACTGTTTCTGATATTGAAACCACAGGCAGCGGAGACCACAGGCTTATGGTTCTTGGCAAGCCTGTTATAATCGCAATAAAACACCACGGGGAGAAAGGCATAAAAGAGCCGTATATACGGCAGATAATAGATGTGGCTGCTGAAAAATACGGCCCTGTTGGTTCACCTGCGTATGATACAGGAAGGAAGGTGCTGAAAAAGCTTGCAAGGAAGAAAATCGGCTACTGAGTCTTTTCCGAAACTAATATAAGTGATTAGTTCCTATTTATTCTTATAAACAATGAGGTGTATTTCAATGAAAAATTTGCTTATCCTGCTGACGCTTTTAATCGCTATTCTTCCTTCTGCTTTTGCAGCAGACCAGGTAACTGACAAGGTTTTTGCCATAACCCATTATGCAGAGCAGTATGAGATGGGGCAGATTTCTTATGCAGAGCTCAGGGTATATTCAGGAGCAATAAGGGAAGATGTTAGGGAGCTGATGAGCAAACAGGTATTTGGGGATGAAATTGGGGAGCATTACGAAGGTGTTTCAGAGGAAGCTGCAAAAAAATTCTTTGGCGAGCCTACTGAGTACACAAGTTGGGTATGGTCATCGAAAGAGGAAAAGGATGTAAAGATAGAAAATAAAATGCCGCGCTGGGAAAAGATTGTTTATGACGGCAAGAAAATACAGGTAACATTCAATGCATGGCCTAATGTTTACAAGGGAGATGCGGGGGACAAATATTACTATTGGGTTGACTTTAATGTGCGCTTTAAGAATGAATTCAATTTTGATATAACTGCAATGCAGTCAGAGATTGCAGGGCTTGGAAGGGCTTTCCTTGAAAAAAGAGGGGAGCTGAAAGAATTTGCAGGAAAGCTTGTTGAATATTCCACCACCATGCAGCATTATATTCAGCAGAACAAGGAAAACTGCAGGGATATGCTGCAGAAATTCTTTTCCTCAGATGACAGGTCAATGGAGCAGGAGTTCATAAGCTGGGAAGCAGAAATATACAGCGGGGACAGGCTGACAATAATTGCCTCGACAAAACTATGCGACAGCTGTGAATGGGTTTGGGCCGACACATGGTTTGAGCCAAGGTATGAGGGGCCCTGGTTTGAGAAATTTGAGGTAAGAAGGGGAGCAGGAGCCGGAAATTACAAGCTTGATGACTTAAGGCAGAAAACAATGGAGGAGCTGCTCGGACTTTTAAGGGACCAATTTGATAAGGCAAAAAAAGCAGCTGATTCCGCCGAGAAAGAAGGCGGCTTCCATATTGAAGACATAGAAGCCAACATTCGCCTGCTTAATAGGGCAATATCAGAAGTTGCAAACCAGAATCCTTCTTTGAAGGAGCAGAAAAAGGAGGAATATATCGTTGCCATTGACAGCATAATGAGCCATTACAAGACAGAAAAGTTAATGCAGAAAGAGCTCAGGTATGAAAGAAGGCTTGTTGAGGATTTTATAGACAAAACAAACAAGCAGTGCAGGCAGGTGCAGGAAGAGGAGTGCGCGATTGATGAGGGCTGCATAGATGGAGAGTGCAGGATTGCGATTGGCGGTGATGAAGACTGCAGGAACAATGCTGATGATGACGGCGACACATTAATTGATTGCAGGGATCCTGACTGTGCCAAGTCATGCGGTAAGTTCTGCAAAAGCGTATGCGAAGATGAATGCTGGCCGTGCATGCAGCAGTGTAATTCTGTTTGCAAGGAATGTGATGATTGCAGAAATAATGGGGGAGATGGAGAGCAGTGCAATGAAATTTGTTCAAATGAGTGTGATTCCTGCAGGAACGAAAAATGCAGGGATACACCTGTATGCAGTGAATGCAAAGCCTGTGAAGATGCAAACAGGGAAGTTAAGGAAGGGGAATGCGATATGGATTGCGGTCCGTGCAATGAGTGCATTGCATCAAAGGAGTCTGCGGGAGAGCCAAAAAGCGATGTCAGCTGCGGTGAAATATGCGCTCCCTGCGCAATATGCAAGTCTCCCACAATGAACCCTGAATGTTTGGATAAGTGCAAAAAAATAACCAAGGGCTTTCAGGGAATGCTTACTGTATGCGAGGACATGTGCAACAAGGGTGTCATATTCTATTGTTCCGGAGCAAAGCAGTATTCTCCATGCGATGATACAACTTACATTTGCAATGGCAATATGCAGCCCATACCTTGCGAATTGTTTACCTGTATAAATGAGGATGGAACTAAGAGAATACAAACAGTAGGCTGTGACATGCAGGCATTCTGCGGCGAAAACCAGGTTGCCGATAAAGAGAAATGCAAATGCAGGGCAGGATTCTATGACTGTGACAAGGATGGCTTAAGCTGCGAGTCAGAAGTGCCGTGCGGTTTGGAGCGCGAAGTCTGTGATGACGAGACAGACAATGACAATGACTATCTTGTTGACTGCGATGACAGGATGGACTGCAAGACAGGCATGCCATGCGGCTTGGGCAAGGTATGCTTTGACGGCTCCTGCGTATTGAAAGAAGAGGCGAATGTGACTGCTAAATGCCCTGAAGGCATGGAATATATGAATGGCAAGTGCAAGTGCAAGCCCAACCATGCAAAATGGGAGGATAAGTGCGTGCCTGTGGCTGTTAATATAAGCTGTAAAGAGGGCTTTGTCCTTGCAGACGGCAAATGCATGCCTGCTGTATCAGTTCCTGAGGAATGCCCTGAAGGGTTTGAGCTTGCTGAAGAAGGATGCATAAGAAAAGAGATTGCCCCTGCTGAAAATATCACGGAGTGTGAAGAAGGCTATGAAATGAAAGAGGGGAAATGCCTTGCAGTAATTGCTGAATGCCCGGCAGGATATGAGCTGAAAGAAGGCGAATGCATTCCTGCAGAAGCTCAGGCATGCCCCGAGGGCTATGAGCTGAAAGAGAATGAGTGTGTTTTTGTCGGCGAGAAAATAGAATGCGCTGAAAACGAGGTTTTGGAGGCAGGCAAGTGCATAAGCAAGGATGTCTTTGAAGGCAATGAAATAAGGCCAATAGAGACAGGCAGGACATGCATGCTTGCCGAGGACTGCGGCAGTGAAAGGGAGGTATGCTCAAACGGATTCTGCAAGGAAATTCCTGAAGAGATTTACGAAAGGGAATATGGGGAGAAGGTTATTGAAGAGGCTGTATCCCCTGAAATTGTCGAAGAGGAGATAATCATCCCTCCTGGAGAAGAGCAGGAAGGCGGCATGATAGGGCTGCCTGAGCCTGAAGAAAAAGAAAAGCAGGAAGAAAAGGAAGAAAGGAAAGAGGAGCAGCAGCAAGATAAATCTGAAAAAGAAGAGCCAGCTCCAGAACCGCAGGAACAGCCAGAGCCTGCGCAGCAGGAAGGAATTACAGGCGCTTTCTTCAGATTGATTACAGGATTTGCATCAAAAGAAGAGAAATGCTCAGCAGACGAGGAATGCAATTCTAACCAGCAATGCGATAAATTTATGGGAAGGTGCCATTGTAAGGAAAGGTGGTTTGACTGCAATGGCAGAGGAGACGGCCAGGACAGCGACGGCTGCGAGTCAGAAGATGTAACATGCGGCGGGCAAAGGGAAATATGCCAGGGCGGCTGCAATGACAATCAGTACTGCAATGAGGAAAAAGGCTGGTGCGAATGCAACGAAGGGTTCAATGACTGCGACGGCAACTGGATGAATGGCTGTGAGTCAGAAACAATGTGCGGGCAGTGCGCTGCAGACGAAGAGTGCTCGCAGCCAGTGTGCGCGCCGTGGGATAATGTTGTTCTCAAATTTGGCTGTGCTGAAGGGGAGACATGGAAAGAGGAAAATGGTGTTGTAGTATTTTCAGGCACCTGTAGGTTTAGGCCCGCAGGTAGGGTGGATCCTGATCTTAACTTTGATGCGTGGGGCGAAGCATTCCAGGATGTGGATACAATGAGGAGAAGCCTGCAGACAGAGCAGTTTGGCGGCTGGTGCAAATTTGAGCGAGAGGGCCTGCTGAAACAGAGGAAAGAAATTGAAAAAGGGCTTAATCCTGAATTTTTGGCATGGTTCTTTGACGAATACCTTGTTGCAGAGCCTGACAAATGGGAGAATAGGATTAGCGGGATATATGACACATACTGGAGCATTGTTGACAATGCAAGGGAAACTGCAAGGACATCCGCCTGCCTTGGCGAAAAATTCCCTGAGTATGCGCCGATTGATATTGAATATGAGTCTGACTTTGGAAAAGTGCATATCTGGGAGGAATGGAAGAATGTCAAGGAATTTGAAAACATCAATGTGCTTACGCCTTATATGGAAATATGGATTTTCCCTTCAAAAGAAATATTTAAGCATCAGTTTCTGAAGGCAAAGGAAGGCGGGTACATGCCCGGCCCGCCTGAGCAAAGGCTGCAGGAAGTCGGGCCCAGCCTGCAGGAGAAGGAAGAAATAAGAAAGGATACAAAAGCATTGAAAGAGATAGAGGATATTGCAAACAAATTTGGCGGCTCAGCAGAAGGGCTTTTGACAATAAAGGATGGCGAGGAGGATGTGTTTTATATTAAGGCGACAGTGAATCCGGATGTAATATTCAAGGCGCAGCCTGTAAAGGCGGTTGATTTTGAGCCTGACGTTAATGTGGTTGTGCAGCTTGACTTTATCTATGACATGGCAAGGCGGGAAGACCAGCACGGCGAAATACAGAGCCCACCATGGGACAGCGGCAGAAGGGTAAGGCATATTATGAAGAATGCTGTTGACAACGGGGTTAAATTTGCAAAAGTCACTGCAGCGTTTGCAACAGGCGACATTAAGGTAGAGCCTCTGTCAGCAGTGCCGACACTGATGAAGCTGTTCAAGATAGCTGGCGAAGGCGGCCCCCCTGCGGCTGAAGAGAAGTAACCGCTTTGCTTATAAAGAATTATATCCAGCTAATATGCTATGGATGAAATCCCATTTGATATTAATGAAGATGAAATCTTGTCAAAGCCAATTGAGGAGGAAAAGCCTTCTAAGCTAAAAAAGGCGGCTTTGGTTATTATGGCTTTCATGCTATTCTTTTTGATTATCAGCTATTCAGTTGCTTTTCTTGGAATGGATTCAATTCCAGGGCTGGTTAAAAGCAGGCAGATGGATTCTTCTGGAATTGAATTAAATGATATTATTCTTATGTTTTCTTCTGGCATTTATGATGAGATTGTTTCTTATGCAGCTGAGAATGAGGGTGTTGAGACAAAGTTCTGCTTGCTTGGAGAAAAGCAGGGAAATAATATTTTGATTACATCTGTATTCAAGCCATTGATAATTGCGCAGGACTTCAAGTCAGTGACTTCTAAATCATGCCCTTCAGGAACAATGGTTTCAGTGCACACTCATCCTTTACTGCACTGTGTTCCTTCATTGCAGGATTACAAGGCGCTGCATTCTTCAGGAGATGCTGAATTTACAGCAGTCATGTGCGAGAAAGGCAGGTTTTATTTTTACTGAATTTCCAGCGCTTTCTTGGCTTCTGAAAGCATTTTGTCTGCCTTTTCAAAAAGCCATTCCTTTCCAGGCTGGAACCTGAAATAAAGGTCATCCATTCCCAACTCATTCTGGATTACAACCATCTCGGAAATACCGTCGCACCCATTATCTGTTATGCTAATGTTTATTTCCGGATTTTTAATTCTTGCATAATCATAGTTTCCCGGCTTGTTGTGGCGGAATTCAATGGATGGCTCTTCGCTGACTAATGTATAGCTGCCGTCAAAATAGTCTGTTCTTGTAACGCCCGGGGCTATCTTGTATTCAAACGGCCTTGGCTTTATTTCAGGCGCTGCGCATGATGAGATGATGGCTGCCAGCCCTGCTATTGCGATTTTTGTTATTGTTTTCATTGTATTATCTCCTGCAAGAAACCTTCTTGCCCCTTCAGGCAGTGAAATGTGGCGCGGGTATTTATAGGTTTCGGAGTTTTGTTCGGAAATCCAGAAGGATTTCCGGACATCCGAAAATCTCGGATTTTCGAATATGCTCAGAATTCAGCGCTTCTTCCCGTTCTTCATTCCCTTGTGCCAGCCAATGTGCTCTGAAAGCTTGCTGCTGATGTGAAAAGAATATCCTATATTCATAACAAGCAGCGCAATTACAGCCCCTTCAAAGCTAATGCTTCCGCCAAAGATTTTTCTTATCAATTCAAAAATGAGGTATATAGCAAATAACAGAAATAGCCAGTATAATATTTTCTTAAGCCAATCTCGCTTCATTTTGTTCCCCATATCATCAATTTTATGAACCATATTATTAAAAGCACAAGGATTATTGCCATCACTACAGATATTGCATCAAAGTTTCTTGGAAATTTCATAAAATAGATTATTGCTCTTATTCTTTAAATGCCTTTTGGTTGAATTTTTGAAAGATTTTCAATAATGTTGAAAAATTCGCTGGTTATGCCGAAAAATAGGCCTTATTTTTGGTATTTTTTGGAAAATTTTTCAGCAGCCTGTTTTGGTGCAGGGTTGTTTCCCTTCACCAACAGTTTGGAAACAAGAAATAGATGCCGGAGGCTGGCTTTCCCTGACGATAACTATAAATATACTGCAATATTCTCTTCTTCCATGCTTAAGCTGTATAATACACTATCAAGAAAGAAAGAGGATTTCAAGCCAATAAATCCAGGGCATGCGGGAATGTACTGCTGCGGCCCCACTGTTTACAATTATGCGCATATTGGGAATCTTCGCGCTTACATCTTTGAGGATATTCTGAGAAGAGTCTTGGATTTTAATGCATTTGATGTAAAGCAGGTAATGAACATCACTGATGTGGGGCATTTGGCTTCTGATGCTGATGAAGGAGAGGATAAGCTGATGAAAGCCCTTGCAAGGGAAGGAAAAAAGCCTTCTGTTGAGGCAATGAAAGAGCTTGCAAGGATGTACGAGGGTGCTTTTAAGAAGGATATTAAGCAATTGAACATTCTTGATCCTTTAATCTGGTGCAGGGCCACAGAGCATATCAAGGAAATGATTGAATTAATTAAAAAGATTGACAAGAATGGCTATGCATACAAAACATCATCTGGATTAATGTTTGACACTTCAAAATTCAAATACTATGCTGAATTAGGGAAATTAAAGCTTAAAGACTTGAAAGCAGGCGCAAGAATCAAGCTTGACAAGGAGAAGAAAAACCCTTCTGATTTTGCATTGTGGATTACAAACCAGCCAAACCATTTAATGCAGTGGGAGTCTGAATTTGGGAAAGGATTTCCAGGCTGGCACATTGAATGCTCTGCAATGTCTATAAAATATCTTGGCGAGCAGTTTGACATACACTGCGGCGGCATTGACCATATTCCTGTGCATCATACAAACGAGATAGCACAGTCAGAGGCTGCAACTGGCAAGCACCCTTGGGTTAACTACTGGCTGCACGGCGAGTTCCTTATTTTTGGAAAAGAGAAGATGGCAAAGTCAGGAGATGGATTTATTACATTAAAGACATTGATTGACAAAGGTTACGGACCTTTAGTTTACAGGTACTTTTGTTTAGGCGCACATTACAGGCAGCAGTTGACATTTTCATTTGAAGCATTGGATGCTGCTAAAAACGCTTATGAAAAATTAACATCAAAAGTAATTGAATTGAAAGAAAAAGGCGAGAAAGCCGGCTCTGATGATATGGGCTATCTGTCAAGGTTTGCGGAAGCAATTAATGATGACTTGAACACCCCTCAAGCTTTGGCTCTTATGTGGGACATGCTAAAAGATGAGGATGTTGGAAACAAGTTATCTCTTTTATTGGAGTTTGACAGGATTCTTGGATTAGGTGTGAAGGATATGAAAAAAGAGGATTTTAAGGTCCCCAAGGATGTTCTTGAATTATTAAAGAAAAGGGATGAGGCAAGAAAGAAAAAGGACTGGAAGCTTTCAGATGAGATAAGGGATGGGATAAAAGCAAGCGGCTTTTCTGTTTTAGATACAAAAGAAGGGCAGAAAGTGGAGAAGGTGTGAGGCAAAAATAGCAATAATAATATCTGCGCCAACATACATTGATAAAGTTAAAGGGCCAATAATATTCCTTGCAGGGCCGATACAAGGAGTTCATCCATGGCAGAAAGAGGCAATAAACTTAATTAAATCTCTGGATCCAACGATAATCATTGCAAATCCAAGAAGGGAGATTGAGAAAAAGGGCGAATTCACAACAGATATGTACAATGAGCAGGTTGACTGGGAGACATTCCATTTGAGAAAGGCAGGTGAAAACGGCTGTATCTTGTTTTGGCTTGCAAAAGAAACAGTCCATGACTGTTCAAGGGCTTATGCGCAGACTTCAAGGTTTGAGCTTGCAGAATGGAAGATGAGGCACGAGCTTTTGAAAGCAAACCTAGTTGTTGGGATTGAAGAAGGCTTTACAGGCGCACGATATATAAAAAGAAGGCTTATGCAGGACTGTCCTGATATTCTTGTTTGTGATTCCTTGAAAGCAGCCTGCGAGTTGGCTGTGAAGCTGGCATATGTTAAGCACTAACTCTTTCTGTGCGAAATCTTTATATAAACAGCGCCTGTTTATACTATTAAAATGGTGCATTCTTACCGTGATTATTCTGGACGGCAGGCTTTGCTTGAGGAGATTATGATTGAAATTCCTTTCAGCGGGGATACGCATATTGATTTAATAAGGCGCATGAATGGAGAAAAAGACAGGCAGACTTCGCCATTTTATATGCTTTCTGTGGATTCATTTGATGAAATTATTTACGCAACGCTTCCAAAAAACAAGGAGCTTGAAAATATAAGGATTGGATTTCAGAGAAGAAAGGTTTTTGCGGATGTTAGTTATTTTGTCCCGAATTCTAAAGGCCATCTTGATGAGACTGAATTTGACGAAAGTACGCTATACATCCCTGTTATTCCCACGGGCCATTTGGTAAGGAAAGGAAGGGCTTCATCTCCTGTTCTCGGCATACCAGGATTTAACGGAATATTCCCTCTTTTGCTTGCATCAAAAACAGAAGATGGCATGTTCTATAAAGGGCTCTGCCAGGGCAAAAGAGGCATGGACTCATTTGAATGCAGGCAGTTTTCAGGGCCGTCATCCCCTGAAGCTGTTGTCTCCCGCTTTCTTCGCAATTCAGGCAGTTTAAACAGAAGAATTGTCGAAGCTGTAGCCTGCAAGCCTGATAATAGTGATGAAGAGATAGACTGGAATGAGCCGAAAAGTATTGTCCATTACCTTGATGAATACGTAATTGGCCAGCACTATGCAAAGAAGGTTGTCGCAGTTTCCTTTTCCAATTATATGGCAAGGATGAATTCAGGAAGGGATGATCTGCCCGTGGAGCATCTTTTGTTGCTCGGCTCAACAGGTGTTGGCAAGACCCTTATCGCTTCTTTGCTGGCAAAAAAAGCAAAGCTCCCGTTTGCCAATACTACTGCCTCAGCCAGGTCAGGAGAGGGATTTAAAGGGGACTCTTTATCTACTGTTTTCAGAAGCATATGGGAACAGACAAAAACTAATACTCCTTACGGCGCTGTGTTAATTGATGAAATCGATAAAATTGTCTCGGCAGGCGGCGAAGATAATTCATTCGGTCCGATGCATAATGATGAGCTTATAGCATGGCTTGGAGGCACTTTGGTGCATATAGAAAGAGGTCTTCAGGAAGGTGATGCTGTAATTGATACAAGCAACCTTCTCTTTATTTGCGCAGGCGCATTCCATGATAATGGGAAAAAGCAGTCTCTTGCTGATTTTGTTGAGAAAAGGCTTGGCAGGACTGAGAATGTTGTCGGATTTGGCGCAGAGAGCAGGCGCAAGCCGAAAGAGGCTGATTACTCTGTCCTTCACAAGGTAAGGCCCGAAGATTTGATTAGTTACGGCCTGAAATCAGAACTTGTCGGAAGGCTGACGACGATGGCTGTATTTAATACCCTTACTCTGGAAGACAAAATCCAAATTCTTACAAGCGCAAAAGGCTCGGCTCTTGAAAGATACAGGAACCTTCTTGAGATTAAAGGCTATAAGGCAGATGTTGACATGGAAGCCATAGAGCTGATAGCGCAGAGATGCCCTGTAAAAACAGGCGCAAGGTCCCTTAATGCAATCTGCAGCGATTTGTTCCTTGAGATTCTTTTTGACCCTGCGCAATTTGCCGATAGTTCAAAGACAATACACATTACAAAAGAACTTGCAGAGCAGTTGATAAGGCTGTACAAGTGATTCTAAGGAATAAGCTTATAAACTACCTTAATATACACTGATATATTATTAAAGGGGGTATCGAAACTTCGTTTCGGACCATCCTTCAAAAGAAGGAGGCTAAAAATGGGAATTGAAAAGGTTGTAAACAAATACAGAAGAACAGGCGCAGACCCGGCTGAAGTATGGGCAAACACTGAACTGGACGCATTAAGAAGGAAGGAATGCCTTTGCATAAACTGCGAAAGAAAAGACGAACCAAAGCCTTATGAGTCATGCCCTGTGGCTGCAAAGATTTACAAAGTTTGCGTTGAGCACAATATGGCAATGGCTATAACAAAATGCGGCACTGTTGACGAGAACGGAGAATTACTTTATAAGCCGCCTGAATAATCCATACTTTTTATTATTTAGATACCTGCCTAATCCGGGCTCTTTCACAAGCAGCTCTGGGAGGGATTCAACTATAATAGTTTCAAGCCCCCTTTCTTCAGGCGTTTGCCTGCTTTCAATTTCCTCGCTGCTCCCTTCCGGCTGGAATACAACCTCATTATCATCGCCTGCAAAAAGCTCTTCCATCTTATATAGCCATTACTCAGGCTCAGGACCCTGCACTCCTGCCGGAAAGAATTCAAGAATATATTCCATGCCTTCACATACTTCCTGGTCTTTGCCGCAAAGATATCCAATTATCCTTTCTCCTGTAAGCGGGTCAATGCTGTTGTTCAGCAGCGTGTTAAAAACCTCTTTTGGAAGCCTGTACATGATATCTTATATGGCGTGAATGTTTAAAAGCCTGCTTATTCATGCATTTTTACATAAGCTTTATAAGCACACAGCTTTTTTCAGCCATTATCAGGCTTTAAACAAAAATGAAAAAGATAATCGCACTGGCATTGGCTTTTTTGGTATTATGCTCTTTTTCCGCGTTTGCATTAAAATTGCCTGTAATAAATCCTTTAACCCAGAAAAATATAATGCTTAAGGCTAATATTTACCCTGCTGCCAAGTTCCAGCCAAGGATAAGGATTCCAACATGCATTAAGGAGCTGACGCCTGAAAACTACTGGAACACCATAAGAACCAGCGAAAAGCCGGTAATAGTAAAGTTCTATTCTCAGCTGTGCGAGCCATGCAAGAGAATGGCACCTTATTATGAGCAAGCCTGCTGGGAATACAAGGACAGGGCTGATTTCTATGCATTGGATATTTTTCAGGATTTGGATTTTTATTACACATTCGGCCTGCACCATGTTCCTGCATTGCTCTTTTACAATGAGGGCAGGGAGATTGAGAGGGTGGCTAATATAACCCCTGACATTGAATTTTTAAGGGATGAAATTGATGATTTTCTTGCAGGCATCTGAGATATGCGCAAGCTTTATATAGGTTTAGAGAATAACAGCTTTGCCTTAACAAAGGCTAAACATGGGGGTTTAAACCAAAATGAGAAAGACAATAGCTATAGTATTATTGGCGGTTTTGATATGCTCTATCTCTGTTTCAGCATTGAGCTTCACAAGAACGCCAAAAGCAGACGCGGCGTCACTCGGGCTTCCAGGATTAAAGCCTGTGACACTTGATATCGGAAAAAAACTTTTTGCAGACAGGTTTAGGGATTTAAGGGCTCCAAGAGTGAGAATCCCTGTCGAGCATTGCGTGAAAGCGGCAACTCCTGAGACATTCAACAGCCTTGTGCTTGAAAGCTCTTTGCCTGTTGTTGTTGACTTCTGGGCTCCGTGGTGCGGCTGGTGCACAAGGTTCAAGCCGGCGTTTGACCAGGCTTGCGGAGAATACAAGGACAGGGTAAACTTTGTCACATACAATACAGACCTTGATGAAGGCGTCTGGGAAAGGTATGCCATAAGAGGGATCCCAATTCAGATAATGTTTAACGATGGGGCTGAAGTAGCCAGGCACGAAGGGTATTTCGCAATAGATCTATTCAGGGGCTGGCTTAATGGCGTTTTAAGAAGCCTCTAAGGGTTATTTTTTATTTTTTTTTCTGCTTTAATACTCGAGTTTAGCAATTAATCTGAGCACCTAAATAGGGTAGATGGGATTTCTCGTCGTCAAAACCGCTTTGTTAAGCATTCGTTTAAACGAAAAGTAGATACCAATATTAGCAAAATT
>Ga0180009_10000979_pt1 | contig 36025 bp, 34 predicted proteins | sample OS_PC_MetaG_FD_123537 | JGI IMG/M metagenome (GOLD analysis project Ga0180009, IMG submission 123537) | Groundwater microbial communities from the Aspo Hard Rock Laboratory (HRL) deep subsurface site, Sweden - OS_PC_MetaG | ecosystem: Environmental > Aquatic > Deep subsurface > Groundwater... | reverse complement strand
TATATTTTGAATTACGGGTTTGACCTCATCAACAGATTTCATGGTAATTTTCCCCCTGTTTAAAGGTTATACACCAACGGAAGGGCGCAAATTATTCTTTCTCCAAAGTTGTGATTTCTTGCCAGTATCCCAAACCAGACAATATTACAGATATCATAATTATTTGTTGTCAAATTAGCAATAACTTTATATTGAAAGTTATAGGATTGAAAGGAGGTAGAAATATGAAAGCGGTAGGATATATTAGGGTTTCGTCATTAGAACAAGTAGAAGGTGAAAGTCTCCAGGCTCAAACAAATGAAATCAAGGAATTTACTAAAAAGAGGGATTTTGAACTGGTCAGGATTTATGAAGATGCAGGAATTTCAGGCACGAGCATGAAGAAGCGGGAAGGGCTCAAAAGGATTCTAAAAGACAGCGAAAAAGGCGAATTCGATTGCGTCCTTGTCAGAACAATTTCACGGTTTGGCCGTTCTATGGTCGATGTATTAACAAATGTTGATTTCCTTCAAAAGCATGAAGTACGTCTTATCTCTATGGAACAGGATATTGACTATTCAACAACAATCGGAAAAATCATCCTATCAGTTTTAAGTGGTTTTTCAGAGCTTGAAAATGAACAGAGAACTCATGCCATTTTATCATCAAAACAAGAGCGGTTAAAACAGGGAAAACCCAGTCATGGCCGTTTACCTTATGGAAGAATATTAATCAGGGAGACTGGCGAAATTGTTTTGGATAACGAAAGGGCGGAAAGAATTAGATGGGCAGCACAGGAATATCTCCAAGGGAAACCTTTACAGGACATAGCCAGAAAGGTCGACCTTTCTGCCCATATTTTGGCTAAAACCCTAAAGGAGAAATGTGGTGATATAGTTTTAGTTGAAATGCAAGATCACAAGAAGTTGAAAATAAAAGGCGGAATCTATGAAATCAAAGTTCCTCGTTTGTTAGAAAACCATGTTATTGAAGCAATCAAAGACCGGCTAAATTTCAACCGCACACATAACCGGAGCGATGTTCAACAATACCTTTTAACTGGTTTCATAAGATGCGGGAAATGTTACAGGCCCCTTTATGGCATAGCGGCAAATCAGAGACGAAATTTCTATTACTCCCATCCAACTAAAAAATATCAGTTATCCAAGCGTAAAAACCCAGCCGATGTAAAAGTCTGTGAAGGATTAGGAGGTCATATAAAAACATTAGATATTGAGCAAGCTGTTTTTGAAACCATTAGGGAAAATACCCTTGATGAAGTCGCCTTTCAGCAAGCGATTCAAGATAGCCTACCAGACGAGGAATATGTAGCTGAATTAAATGAGCGGATCAATAAGAACGAGGCTGACTTGAAATCCATTGATAAACAAATAAGCAGGTTAGCTGAAGCCGTAGCCGGAGGACATTTGAAGCCTGAAACTGCTGGCACAACGGATAAGAAACTTTGGGATAGGAAATCTGCTATAATAAAAAACATCAAAGCTGATAAAGCAAAATTGACATCTCTCCCTGACCTTCAGGAATTAAAACAAGAGGCAGAACAGATAAGACGTGCCTTGTCATTGCATTATGGCTCTGAAGAGCATTTCCTGGAAATGTCTTATGATGAAAAACGTCAATTGCTTCATTTTCTATTTGACGGCAAAGACGCAATGACCGGGGAACGTTACGGGATTTATGTTGACAGGAATCCAGACGGTAGTTTTGATTATACTATTTCAGCCAAGTTGTTTTTTGGGATTAGAACATTCAGGAATGGCGAGATTGATGCTATGCCTTATGAAAAACAGAAAGGAAAACAAAAGGTTACATATATAGATAGAAATAAAGGTTCTTTCAAGAAACAATGGTCCTTATAAGGTCAGCCTTACCGATGATTCCAACAATGCGATCACCATCCACAACAGGAATAGTGTAGATCTTTTTCTGAGTCATTACTGTGGCAATTTCGTCAATTTCCGTCTTTTCATCTATCGTAAAAACATCTTTCGTATAGAGATCTTCCACCTTGGTGGCGTTGATCCTCTCAATTTCTTTTTCTAATTTTTTCGGGCTTGCCAGATAAAAGACTGCATCAAAAACGGTCACCACTGTCGGTATATGAAGCTTCTTGTCCTTTCGTATCAGATCGCTTTCGCAGATAATCCCAATAAGCAGACCATCATCGTCCACAACGGGAACCCCGTTAATGTGATTCTCATACAGTATCCTGGCCAGATCCTGAAGGCCTGTATCTTTTTTAACGGTGATGACCTCTGTGGTCATAATATCACTGGCATTCAACATAGTTACCTCAACTCAATTCCCCAATCCCCCTTCTCCAATACCACCATAGCGACACCGTATTTGCTGTCATCTGAAAGACTCAAATGGATACCCGTAATGCCCGCTTCACGGCAAATGTCAGAAGATTGTCCATGAAGCCTCAGGCCGGGTTTGCCATTGGGGTCATTGAAGACTTCCATGTCTCTCCATTTCAGGCCCTTCCTCATCCCCAGACCCAGGGCCTTTGAAAAGGCCTCTTTTGAGGCGAAACGGAGCGCAAATGCAGAAAACGGAGACACCCTCCGGTAGCAGAACTCTGTTTCAGCAGGCGCAAATACTCTGGCAGTAAATCTATCCCCCCATCTTCGGATCACCCGTTCAATTCTGCTGATATTCACAAGGTCTATGCCGATTCCATAAATCATTTCTATTCATCTCAAATCCCTGATCACTGATAGCAACCTTTTCTCCTTATTTTCCATGCGCTCTGCTTCCGAGTCCGATTTTTCGTGATCATAGCCTAAAAGGTGTAAGAGCCCATGTATCAGCAGTCGATCGATTGTGTGCTCTAAGTCCTCCCCAAACTCCTCCGACTCTCTAAGGGCAGCGCCAACTGAAATGACCACATCTCCCAGCATTGGCGATTCAAATTCGGATGTTGCCCCCTCTTTCATTGGAAAAGCCAGCACATTAGTAGGTCCCTTTCTCCCTAAGTAGCGATTGTTCAGATCGGCAATCCTTTTGTCGTCTGTGAACAGGATGCTCAATTCTTTTTCAGGACAGGCCAAGTCTTTTAAGACTCTCTCCAGCTTCCGTTTTATCTTCTGGCTTATGAGGCCTGGAATCTCCTGCTGGGAGCTGATCTGTATTTCCATTATCCCCCTGTTTAGAAAGCCATGCTGTTCTTCCGTTTGCAGTGGTCTCGCGCCTGCGCATAGATTTGCCATCTGTCACGGGCTCTGGATATTCAACCCGGTGATGAAAAATACCGCCCAAAGTCTGGTTGAAACTTTTTGCAATCTCATGAAGGTCCTTTAAGGTAAGCTCACACTCATCAAGTTGACCATCGGAAAAAGCCTTATTTATAATTTTCTGAACCAACCCTTGAATGCGTGAGGCCGCGGGATCCACAAGCGTTCTGGAAGCGGCCTCTACAGCATCTGCAAGCATTATGAGACCAGCCTCCTTGGTCTGAGGCTTTGGCCCCGGATAACGGAAATCCTCCTCCTTGATCTGAAGAAATTTCCTTACCTTTTTTTCCCTCTGTTCCTTGGCCTTTTCATAAAAAAAGTCTATGAGGCGTGTACCATGATGCTGCCGGATGATATCGATAATCTCACTTCCCAACTTGTGTTTTTTAGCCAGTTCTACACCATCCTTGACATGGGAAATGAGGATTAGGCTGCTCATGGACGGGGCTAGTTTTTCATGCCTGTTTTGGATAGCCCGCTGATTCTCGATAAAGTAAAGTGGCTTTCTTATCTTCCCGATATCATGGTAGTAGGCAGCCACCTTGGCAAGTAGGGGGTTGGCCTTGACCGCTTCAGCAGTCGCCTCAACCATATTGCTGACGATTACGCTGTGGTGATATGTTCCAGGACACTGAACCATAAGCTCCCTTAGAACTGGTTGGTCTAAATTGGCAAGCTCAAGGAGTTTGATGTCCGTGGTAAACCCAAAGGACATTTCAAACAGTGGCAGGAAGCCAGTGGCTAAGACGCCCACGAGAATTCCCCCAATGAAGGCCGCTCCACATGCAATAAGGGCCTCAGGGCTATAAAGCGATCCATGCAAGGCCTCTATTGCAAGAGCCAAAATCATATTCGTAAGACTTACCTTTAGACCTGTCTTAATGAAGACGCCCCTATCTCGGCAATGTCTTACCCCATAGCCTGCAATAAGGCTGCTGACAAAAAAATACAAAAAGAACTCTGCGTCACCCCCTACAACAAAAGCTGCAAGCACTGATATGATTAAGGAGAAACTGGCGGTCAATCTCATCCCCTGAAAGACGGCTACAAGCATGGCCCCGCTCGCGACCGGTGCGGCGAATAAAAGAGTCCTGGGCGAAAAAAAACGAAATCCACGGGCTACGTCTTCAGCCATGAAATTAAACATCACGACCACCAAAAAAACGGCCAAAAGAGTTACTGCACTAAAAAGAAGACCCTTTACCTCCTCTCTTGATGATCCATTTGTTAACAGACCCACCATATAAATGGCCGCAAGGAGATAAGCTATCAGCAGGGCCATGGCGGGCGCCCTGCCTATTATCTCTTTTTGTTTAAGAGACTTGTTTTCTTCTGAAAGTCTTAAAAGATGCTCACCCTGGATCCTTTCTCCTTCCCTGACAAGCATTTCACCCTTCTTTACCTTAAAATAGAAGGGTTTAACCGATTTTCGAGCAAGATCTTTCCTAAGTTCCGTCTCCCTTTTGTTGAAGGTGAGATTTGGTTTGATGAGGGCGACAGATAGATTAACCGCAACTTCAGCCAGCCGAGAAGAGCTTAACGACTGCTCTAAGGCCTGGCTTTGCCCGTTGATTATTTTCCTGGCCGCCTTCACATCATAAAACCGATTAAGGTCTGTTACCTTGAGCTCCTGTCCAGTATGGATATTATGTAAAAAGATTCCCATTCCACTCTGGCGCTCCAAAATAGCCTTATTAATAACAATCCCTTTCTTTTGGACCTGAGTGACTAAATCTATTACCGTCTCTTCCACCTCCCAGGGGAAGCCGTTTTTCATTAAAAGACCGATGATCTTTTCGTCCGGAGCAACATCAAGGGTTTCGAAAAAACTCTGTTTAAAAGCGTCAGCGTTCGTTGCCTGATCCTTTGGTAGTTTTTCAGGGGAATCAGTGACAGAAGGAACCTCAGCTAAATACTGCCTGCCTGCAGAAAACGCATCTCCTATCCTGGCCAGAATATTTGTTCCGGTGGGATCAAAGTCATAAACAGCAAGTACTTCCTTAGTGGCTTCCTGTCTGCTCTTCTCCGTCAGTTCATTATTTTCAATGAGCAGCTCTCGGGAGGCCTTGATATCCCGATCAGCCACATCCCCGAGGTCATAGATTCTTGGCCTGGTCAACACATTCGGGAACAAAAGAATGGAAACAATTATGCTCAAGCCAATCAAGATGGCCCACTTTTGGACATTAGGTCCAAACCAGTGGCCTTTTTTGCTTGACTGCTTGCTCCCGTGAAAGGTCTCTCTTTCTCCCCTTTTTTGGGGCTTGCTCCGCCCGAGGGTCCTTATTTTTGTTTTGTCTGGCATATCAAAATCCTAAAAAAAGTAGTTTTTACGCGATTCCCATCTATTTTTTCCGCTTGCTGCCTTCCATTTTCTCGTAAGCATGTATAATTTTCCGAACAAGCGAGTGCCTGATAACGTCCTCTTTGGTAAAATAGGCAAATCCAATTCCTTTGATGCCTTCGAGAATTTCTCTTGCTTCAATAAGCCCGGAAATTCTCCCTTCAGGAAGGTCGATTTGGGTAACATCCCCAGTAATAACCGCCTTGGAGCTAAAACCGAGTCTGGTTAAAAACATCTTCATTTGCTCTGAAGTAGTATTCTGTGCCTCATCCAGGATAACAAAGGAATCATTTAACGTCCTGCCCCGCATGAAGGCCAGGGGGGCCACTTCAATAACGCCTTGGTCAAGCAAACGGGATGTATGCTCAAAATCCAACATATCGTGCAATGCGTCGTACAAAGGTCTGAGATAGGGATTTACCTTCTCATAAAGGTCTCCGGGCAAAAACCCCAGGTGCTCTCCCGCCTCCACCGCCGGTCTCGCAAGGACGACCCGATTGACCTCCTTTTTGATCAGAGACGAGATGGCCATAGCCATGGAAAGATAGGTTTTCCCCGTCCCTGCAGGCCCAATCCCAAAAACAATATCAAATTTTCGAATACTGTCGATATAATTCTTCTGATTAACAGTCTTTGGGGTTATAACTTTTTTCTTTGAAGAAATATAGACTTCATCTCGGAATATTTTCTCCAATGAGCTTGACTGATCACCGCTCAGAATCCTTACAGCATAGTCCACATCATTTTCATAAATCGGGTAGCCCGCCTTCAAGAGGTCATATAATTGGGTTATGACTGCATCTGCCAGGCCGACCTCCCAATCCCCGCCCTGAAGAGACAACACGTTTCCTCTGACATTTACTGATACCCCGATTTTTTTCTCCAGCAAATGCAGATGGGCGTTATGCTCGCCGCAAAGGGTTCGCATCAATTCATGGTCTGGAAAAGTCAACTGCTTTTTAAATTCTGAAGTATTCGTTGAAATGGGTCTTTTCAATAGACGGCCTCAATTGTCTCTTAATTTTTGACTCACAACACCTAATCTCCAGATATCTGGACCAAAATTCGCCGCTCACGGGGTCTATTATCAAAATCGATTAGCACTATCTGCTGCCAGGTTCCCAATGCTATTTTGGCCTCAATAACCGGAATATGCAGCGATGGCCCAATCATTGCCGCCCTAACGTGGGCATAGCCATTTCCGTCTCCCCACCTCTCATTGTGCTCGTAGTAGATATCTTCCGGCGCCATCCGATCTACTGCCTTTTTCAGGTCATTGATAACCCCGCTTTCAAATTCAATGGTTGTAAGGGCAGCTGTAGAGCCCGGGATAAAAAGAGTGACACATCCATTCTCAATGGCGGATTCTTTTACCTGTTTTGCCACCTGAGGCGTAATATCAATAATATCAGTCTTTTCAGTGGTTTGAGCATATAAACTATGGTTTTGTACAGGCATCGATTGGCCCTCGCTCCTATTCATTCCGGCTTTTTAAACTTTCTATCACAGACCCATTTTTCATGCAAGAAAAAGCCTACTCCTTCAGCAATTCTCATTATGGCTTTCCCACGGCACTGCATTAGCAAGGTCGAAAGGCTAAAATCAGGATTGCTGATACCCTTTAGTCAAATTGGATTGACAGTATTCACTTACGAGAATATTATCAACAGTAAAGGAGGGATAGTCATGGCCGTCAAAATCATTATTAAGAGAAAGGTAGCCAAAGACAAAGAGGCTGAGCTGCTGCCGCTCCTAATACAAATGAGAGCTCTGGCTACAGCTCAAACAGGGTACATTTCCGGTGAGACCCTGAGAAATATGGAAAACTCAGAGGAATATCTGGTCATCAGTACATGGCAATCTGTGGATAATTGGGACGTGTGGCTCTCGAACAAACAAAGGGCCGAGGTTCAGGAAAAGATTGACTCGCTGCTGGAAGAGAAGACGGAATACAGCATCTATCTCTATGGATAGCTCAGGATGGTGGGTTTCTTTGGCAGCCGTTCTATTGGAACATAAAACGTCTCATGCTTATATTCATAAGGAGCCCCATGGCAGCCATGGTTGATATCAAAGATGACCCACCATAGCTAAAAAGCAGGAGAGGGATCCCCACCACCGGCAACAACCCCGTAACCATCCCCACATTGATTACTATCTGCCAGAAGATAAAGGCCACAATACCAACAGCCATAATAGAGCCAAATTTATCTTTTGAAACTTTCGCTATGTTGAGGCCCCATAGAATCAAAAAAAGATAGAGCAACAGGAGGAACGCTGAGCCTACAAAGCCCCATTCCTCGGCCAGCACTGAGAGCGCAAAATCCGTGTGTTGTTCCGGTAAAAAGTGCAATCGGGTCTGTGTCCCGCGTAGAAACCCCTTGCCCCATAATAGGCCCGATCCGATGGCAATTTTAGACTGATTGATGTGGTATCCTGCTCCAAAAGGGTCCATATCAGGCCTGATAAACGTGAGTATCCGCATCCGCTGATATTCCTTCAGGCTGAACCATATAAAAGGAGCCACGGAAACAGCTGACCCAACCAGAATCACCAATGATTTCCAATACATTTTGACAAACAGAATCATGGAAAAGGACCCGGCAACCAGCAGGAGGGCTGTTCCAAGATCAGGTTCTCTTAAAATAAGAATGCTCGGTGCCGCTATCAGTATGAATGGCTGCCAGAGATCTCTCAAACGGTATCCGCGATACCCGCGCTTCTCACTGAAAAACTTGGCAAGCACTATCACCATAGCAATCTTTGCCAACTCGGAGGGCTGAAAGGAAACAGGTCCCAGGCTCAACCACCTCTGTGAACCGGATGTTACCTTCCCCACAAACAAGACAAGAATTAAGAGGGCAATGGTGAAGATGTAAGCTGGATAAGCCAGTCGCTCAAGGGCAAAATAATTAAAGGTGGTCATCACAAAAAAGACAGCAAATCCTATTAAGAACCAGTAGATCTGCTTTAAAAAGACCTGTGACCCACCCACATCTCGAATAGCATATGTAGCACTATAGAGATTTATAATACTGATTCCCGCCAAAAGCAGCAGCAAAAGCAGCAAAATCCAATCAAAATTCTGAACCAGCCTGCGGTCAAACATGCTTAATATCTTTTAGATAAGATTTCTTTGGTTACCAGTTCTTTAGTAAATTCAAAATTTAGTGTCTAAGGAATTAAACAAAATATAACACTGATTTAATGAGTTACCGCTTCAGCTAACACCGATTTGTCCAATCCAAAATATGCCTTGATTAACTGACCGGCGATGGGCGCAGCAGCACTCCCGCCATGCCCCCCGTGCTCGACCACGATAGCAACTGCAATCCGCGGGTTTTCCGCCGGCGCGACAGCAACAAACCATGCATGGTCCCTAAATTGAACAGGAATATCTTCTTCACGCTCAAATTCCTCTTCCTTCTTAAGGGCAACGACCTGAGATGTCCCTGTCTTCCCGGCGACAGTCACTTCTTTCAACCTGGCCCTTCCACCAGTACCATGGGGTTCATTGACTACACCAATAAGAGCATTTTTTACAAACTCCAGGTGTTCCTGTTTGATCCCTATTTTCCCTGTCACAACCGGAGCAAACTCATTGATCTTTTCGGTCTCGCTTTTTCCTACCCACTTGGTCACCTGAGGTCTATATACGATACCACCGTTAAAGACGGCTGAGACAAACGCAGCCATCTGAATCGGGGTCACCAGGACAAAGCTCTGCCCGATAGCCGTGGACAGTGTCTCTCCCCCCTGCCAGGGAACACCCCATCTTTTGAGCTTCCAATCTCGGGTCGGTATCAGCCCTGCCTTCTCATGCGCTGGATCGAATCCGGTCTTTTTTCCAAGGCCGAATCTCATTGCATATTCAGAAATCTTGTCAATGCCCAGCCTGCGCCCCATATCATAAAAATACACATCACAGGACTCAACCAGGGCCCTGTGGAGACTCACCCTGCCATGACCATATTTCTTCCAGCAACGGTATCCACGTCGTCCCAAAGAGTAGATGCCTGTACAAACTAACTCTTCCTCAGGATCGATTATACCTTCTTCGAGCCCAGCCAGTGCAACCACTATCTTGAAGACAGATCCGGGCGGGTATTGACCTGACAGGGCCCTATCCTGTAAAGGAAAATCCCCGGACAAGACAATTTCTTCCCAGCTTGCCCTGTCTATTCCCCCAACAAACAGATTCGGATCAAAAGAAGGGCTGCTCGCCAAGGCCAAAATCTCCCCGTTGTTGGGATCCATGGCAACGATCGCTCCGCTTTTGCCGGCAAGTGCCTTTTCAGCCACCGCCTGAAGATCCTTGTCTATTGTCAGGCAGACATTTTCGCCGGGGACCGGGGTTTTGCGTGCCATCACCCGTATTTTCCTTCCTGTTGCGTCCACCTCCACCTGTGCGCCCCCTCGCACCCCGTTTAAATCGCGCTGCCATTTCCACTCCACACCGGACTTTCCAATCAGATCACCCGGCTTGCTATCCGCGTATTGCCCGCTATTTAGCTGGTTCTCATTGATTTCTCCCAAATATCCGATGAGATGAGAGGCGAAGGTTCCGTTGACATAATGGCGTTGGGGCGCTACCTTTATAATGACCCCAGGAAGATTGAAGCGATGGGTCTCAACTTTGGCCAACTCATCGCGGGATAAGTCTCTTTTGAGGCAAACAGGCCTAAAAGGGTATCTGCGCGAAGCCTCATCCAATTTCTGTACTGCCTCTTCCGCCCCAAGTCCGGCCAAGGGACTTAGCCTTTCCAATAACTCTTCCAGGTCCTGGACTTCTTCCGGAACCACATAAAGATCATAGGAGGGACGGTTATCCACGAGTGTCGCCCCATTCCGGTCTAAAATCATTCCCCTAAATGGGGAGATATCCTGGAGATGTATGCGATTATTTTCCGATTTGGTGCGGTACACGGATCCGTTTACGACCTGTAGGAACCAGAACCTCAGGATTAAAACACCAAAAACAGCCAGCACTACCAACGTTACCTTTTTGAGCTGTCTGTCAAAAATCTCTATGGAAAGGGGATCGAACTCTGATGTTCTCAAGGCCTTGTTCTCCGAAATCAATTCCGGTTGGCAAGTCTGCAATACAAAAAGTGAATTATATGAATGCTTATGGCCGCTCGTTCAAAGAGCTATGAGTATCTTCCAGGGAATCAGCTCTCAGACAATCAAATAGATAGAACAGGATAGGCGAAATCAGCCCTGTGCCCATCACTAAAAACCCGGATACCCAAAGAAAATCCGTTGAAAAAGCCAGCCTATGGTAGAAGACTGTGAGCATCATGAAAAACATCACTTTTTTCAATAAGACAGCCAGGGCAACAATGATCATCTGCCCCCTCGGGTGCTGGAGGTTAAAAAATTGCGAACCGAGATAAACCCCGCCGAAAACACACAGATAAAGGAAGGTAAAAAGCCCATGCAAGCCGCCTGAAAAAAGATCGATTAGAATTCCTTGCCCGAAAGCAAACATGACCGTGGCAGTCTGTCCGTAAAACAAAAACAGATAGGCGATGATAATGGTCAGGAGATCCAGATCAGCGAGATTCAAACCCACGATACTCATCCATTCCCCTTTAACCAGGGTGAAAAATAGTCCCAGGAACCACGCGAAAAGGTAAAATGCTATTCGCTTTCTTTCAGCTGGTTCGATGATTTGCTCTCCTCTAAAATCACCAGGACTTCTTCTAACTTTGAAAAATCAACAGCAGTCCTGATCTTAATATCTTTAAAAAGCTCTCCGGATATTTCTTTGACATCCAGAATCCGACCCACAGGTAAGCCTTTGGGGAAAACGCCTCCAAGCCCGGAAGTGACAACGATATCCCCAACAGTGATATCGTTGGATTTGGCCACATAATCAAGCTTGCAGATTTCGCTCATTAACCCTTTAAGCATGCCTCTATCACGAGATCGTTGAACAAGGCAGTCGACAGCACTGTTTTGATCAATAATCAACAACACCTTGGCGTAATTTGATGAGACAGACACTACTCTGCCTACTACGCCAAAAGCATTCACCACCGGCATATCTAACCTTAACCCTGCCCATTTTCCTTTATCGATAATAACGGACTTAAACCATCCGGTGGGATCTATCCCTATAACATGAGCAGCCAAAACCGGCCGGTTGATGGATTGTTTGAAATGGAGAAGTTCCTCGAGCCTTTCTTGGGTGGCTAACAATTCCCGGTATCGGCTATTCGCCATCTTGAGCTCATGAATTTCATTTTTTAGCTGCGTGTTTTCGTGATGAACGTCTACCAAACGGAAATAGTTTAACCACATTTCCTCCGTGCTGTTTGTAGTTTGTTTGATTATCTTTTGAAAGGGAGCGGTAATTTCTATGACAAACTGTTCAGCAGGATTCCACGTGGGTCCCAGGTCAGAATTGGACGAAAGCAAGAACAAAACAGAGCCAATAATAAAAACCCATAGCCAGATTGTGCGAAAGCCTGTTACACCTTTCAATGCTTGCCCTTAGCTCCGCTTTAGTTTGCAATTGTGGCGCGCCCTTGCAGACAAGAGCCCAATGCGTGCAGGTTGTAGGTTTGATATCCGTGGTTCAAAGAAAACACTGGATCCTGTGACTACTACTTGATCGTAACCTGTTTCAGGAGTGATATATTGTCTAAGATCATTCCAGAACCAAGGACTACCGTGGAAAGAGGGTCTTCAGTGATGGTTATGGGAAGCTTTGTTTCCTCTCTCAGCAGGATATCCAAATTCTTGAGTAATGCGCCTCCTCCGGTCAACACGATTCCCGTGTCCACAATATCAGCTGCCAGTTCCGGAGGTGTTTGTTCAAGGGCAATGCGTACGGTCTCAATAATAGTCTCCACCTGCTCTGAAATGGCTTTCCTTATCTCATCTGAGTCTATAGTCAAAATCTTGGGAATTCCGGTCACCAGGTCTCGACCCCTGACTTCAATTGTATCAATCTGATCACTGGGAAAGGCGTTACCAATAGTTGTCTTTATAATCTCTGAAGTCCTGATGCCTATTAACAGGTTGTATTTTCTTTTGATGTGTTGAAGGATGGCTTCATCCATTTTATCACCGCCAACCCTGACTGATTTGCTATAGACGATTCCTGCAAGTGAAATGACTGCAACTTCCGTGGTGCCGCCGCCAATGTCAACCACCATGTTGGCCGTCGGTTCCGTAATTGGGAGCCCCGCGCCTATTGCCGCCGCCATAGGCTCCTCGATAAGGAACACTTCCCTGGCTCCGGCTGACTCCGCGGATTCGCGAACAGCCCTTTTTTCAACCTGAGTAATCCCGCTAGGCACACAGATAACGATACGGGGCCTTATGAGCGACCTTCTATGATGGACTATTCTTATGAAATGACGAAGCATTACTTCAGTGGTCTCAAAATCCGCGATCACGCCGTCTTTCATTGGGCGAATAGCCGTAATGTCACCCGGGGTCCGCCCAAGCATCATTTTGGCTTCGTGGCCCACTGCCAAAACCTTATTGACTCCCCTGCTATCTTTCCTGACAGCCACAACAGACGGCTCCCTCAACACAATCCCTTTGCCTTTCATATAAACTAGGGTGTTAGCTGTCCCTAGATCAATGGCTAAATCATTAGAGAATAAGCCAAATATGGGGTCCAGAAGCATTATTCCCTCCTTTCGGCGAAATTTTTATTTCCCAGCTTATATTTAACTATACATTAATTATACCATATTATTTGAATTATCAATTATAAAATAACAAAATGAATTTTTCTTGACAAAAAATGCAATCCATGTTTTTATAAAAAATTGTTGTAATTCACACAGAAGGATCCAACATTACTATGAAAAGAACTTATCAGCCCAGCAATATCAAAAGGGCAAGAACACACGGCTTCAGGGCAAGAATGCGTACAAAGGGTGGCATAAATGTCTTGAAACGAAGAAGATCAAAGGGACGGAAACGATTAGCCGTATAGACACACCCTTTAATTCCAACCAGGTTACATTAGCCTAATGGGGTCTTTTTCGTTTCCAAAAAGCATAAAAATATTGAACCGAGCTGACTATGTCAATGCAAATAGATCAGGGAGACGCATTCATTCAAGACACTTTACTGTCATTCTCAAACAGAACGGGTTCGGCATTACGAGATTGGGGGTCATTGTAAGTAAGAAGACAGGAAACGCGGTCAAGAGGAATAGGGTCAAGCGCCTTATCAGAGAACTTTTCAGGCTTAATAAGTCCCGTTTCCCCCAAGGATATGATATCGTCATTGCAGCAAAAAAGGGTGCCAGCTATTTGGATCTCCGGAAAACCAAAGAGGAGATCGGGGAAATTATTTTTGACAAAAAGCCCTTTATATAAGCTCAGATATGTACCTATAGCCTTAATAGTTATATATCAACGATTAATTTCATCTCTCTGGCCTCCTTCCTGTCGTTTTTATCCTACGTGCTCAAACTATGCCCGCCATGCTATCAACAAATATGGGATTTTGAAGGGGGGGGGTCTGGCGTTGATCAGAATCTCCAAATGTCACCCCTTTCATCCAGGAGGATATGATCCCCTTGTATGAAGGATTGTGCTCTGCGTGATTATCATTATTCCTGTGGCGCCAACACCCGCTAATTTTGTATTTAAACTGATTATGTCAAAAAACATACAATTACGATTCTGAGGGATCCTAAAACAAGGTAGTTCATATGGAAAAGAGAACGATACTGGCCTTTGCTTTATCCTTCCTGGTGCTTATTCTATGGTCATTCCTTTTCAACCCGAGCAAAGACCAGGTTTCAAAAAAAGGAGAACCCCCTGAAACAGTTGCACCGAAGACTGTGTCGCAGTCTCCAGAAACTGCGAGCGCACCGCATGCTGCGATTTCCAAAGCACCAGAGAAAACAAATTTTAAGTTGGCCCCAGAGACTGATGAAAAAGAGATTGTGGTCGACACACCCTTATACAGGGCTGTCTTTACCAATGCGGGCCCTACCATTAAAAGCTTTAAACTGAAAGAATACCGTGAGTCCGTAGAACCTGATTCACCCTTGATTGACCTTATCGATTTTCAGCAAGAGAAGGCTGATTTTTTGATAATAAGCTTTGATGGGGCGTCTGCAAGTCAACCTGAAAAAACCATCTACCAGGTGGAGCACCAAAAAATACGGCTCGAATCAGATTCTTCGCCTAAAAACCTAGTTTTCCACTCCTTGACCTCCGGTGGGATTTCAATTAGTCAGACGTACCGCTTTTATCCGGATCAATACAGGATCGATCTCCAAATCGACGTAATCAATCAATCGGGAGAAATAGTCACCGGCGCCTTTGTCGCTGATATAAAGGCATTACCGCCCAAGGATAAGCAGAGCTATTACTCCTACGTTGGTATCATCCTGCTCCTGGACGACAAACTTGAAGAAGTTAAGATCAAAAAGGAATCCGAACCAAAGGACCTGGCAGGCCGGATCGATTGGATGGCCTATGAGGACGATTTCTTTATATCAGCCGTTATCCCGGATCAACCTTCAAAGGCAAGTTTCAAAGGGCGTCTATTGCCATCGGGCATATTGGAAGGCACCCACATGCCACCATCTATTTCACTACACCCTTCTGAACGGGTCTCTTCCAGCTATACCCTGTACCTCGGACCCAGAGAACTGGGTGTCCTGAAACAGCTTGGAAAAAATCTCGAAAGGGCCATTACTTTTGGATGGACTGACATAATTGCCAAGCCCCTTCTGTATCTCCTGAGATTTTTCAACCAGTACATAAACAACTATGGTGTATCCATTATTCTTCTCACAATCCTGATCAAGATCCTTTTCTGGCCCCTGACACACAAAAGCTACAAATCCATGAAGGAGATGCAGAAACTCCAGCCCAGAATGGCCAAGATCAGAGAAAAATATAAAAACAACAAAGCACAACTGAACAAAGAAATGATGGGACTGTACAAAACCTACAAGGTCAACCCCATGGGCGGATGCTTGCCCATGATAATCCAGCTTCCAGTATTCTTTGCTCTTTTTAGAATTCTGGGTAGCGCCATTGAACTGAGACAGGCGCCTTTTATGCTATGGATAGACGATCTTTCGGCCCCTGATCGTCTTTTCAGCTTCCCTTTTTCAATTCCTTTCATGTCCCCGCCTTACGGAATACCAGTGCTTACCCTGTTGATGGGCGCTTCCATGTTTCTTCAGCAGAAAATGACCCCGACCCCCGGGGACCCGATGCAGGCCAAGATCATGATGTTCTTACCACTTATCTTTACATTTATGTTTATCAACTTCCCGTCTGGCCTTGTTCTTTACTGGTTAGTCAACAACATTCTATCAATAGGCCAGCAGTACCGTATTCATAAGAGTTAAGCATAACATTTGGAGGTCACAATCATGCAAACTTTTGAATTTGAAGGAAAAACTACCGAGGAAGCGATTGAAAATGCCTGTCGCCAACTCAAGCTCACCAAAGACGAGATCGACGTCGAAATCATTGAACCCGGATCCGCGGGGATTTTTGGGTTAGTGGGTGGCAGGAAGGCTAAAGTCAAAGTCACGACTACAGGTGAAGAACCGGAACCCGTCGAGGAGACAAACGGGGTCGCCATTGCTAAAGACGCACTGGAAAATATCCTGACACTGATCCCCATGGAGGGAACCACAGTAAGCGCAGCACAAAACGATGGCACAATTGCCCTTAACATTGAAGGTGATACATCGGGGCTTCTAATAGGGCGAAAGGGGAGAACCTTGGACGCCCTACAGTTTATCGTGAACAAGATCGTTAATAAGGCACTAGAAAAGCGAACCCAGGTGGTTGTTGATTCTGAAAACTATCGTCAGCGAAGACGAGAGTCTTTGATACAGATGGCCCTGAGGATGGGCGAAAAAGCCAAAAATATCGGAAAGCCTGTGGTCACGAATCTTTTAAATCCCCATGACCGGAGAATCGTTCACATGGCCCTGAGGGACGATGAGTCACTGGACACGAAAAGCCGGGGGGAAGGTATTTTAAAAAAGATCCTCATCATACCCAAAAGATAACCGTTCACGGGCTCACAGGTTCAAGGTTCACCGAAACTCTGAACCTATGAAGGCTCACATTCAGCTTGACGTAACGGGCTATGGGAAACGGACAACGGACAACGGACAACGGACAACGGTTAACCGACAACGATACCATCGCCGCCATTGCCACACCCATCGGACAGGCCGGAATCGGTATTATTCGTATCAGCGGCCCCTTGTCTGCTGAAATCGCTGAAAAAACCTTTAGGCCGAAAAAACCCGTTCAAGATCTTAATAGTCATCACCTTTACCTGGGGAACTTCCTGGATCCATCCTCCGGTGACATGGTCGATGAAGTTCTGCTCTCCTTTATGAAGGCTCCTCACTCCTATACCCGGGAAGACATCGTTGAAATCAACTCCCACAGCGGCTATCTGCTCCTTTCAAGGGCCCTCCAAATTATTTTAGACCAGGGCGCAAGGCTGGCCAGACCCGGAGAATTTACATTGAGGGCCTTCTTGAATGGCAGAATCGATTTGACTCAGGCTGAAGCTGTGATCGATCTAATCAATGCCAAATCGGACAGGGGCCTGCATTTAGCATCTCAGCAGATCCAGGGGACTTTCAGGAATGAAATCGAGGGGCTGCGGCAAAAGGCGATCGATTTCCTTGCACACGCGGAAGTGGCGATCGATTTCCCAGACGAGGAATCCGAAATCATATCCAGGGAAAAAACCTCAAAGCGAATTGGAAAGGAAATTGTCAAACCCATCGAAGACCTGATTGAGGCCCAGGCAACAAAAAGACTCTGGGTAGATGGCATCAACACCGTGATTGTGGGGCGTGTTAATGCGGGAAAATCAAGCATTCTAAATAGACTTCTAAACGAACAACGGGCGATCGTAACAGCGATTCCAGGGACGACGAGGGACATCATTGAATCCACCATCACAATTGAGGGGCTGCCGCTCCGCCTTATGGATACTGCCGGATTCAGAAATGTAAAGAATGAGGTGGAAAGGATCGGAATCCACTTTACCGAGCAAAAACTGGCAGAAGCTGACTTCTTACTTGTGGTCATTGACCAGAGCAGGCCGCTAAACCATAATGATCACAATATCATTGCTCAATCCCGGGGGAAAAATGCCCTGATTGTGATCAACAAAATTGATCTCCCATCCAGACTCAGTAAGGAAGTCAAACATGATGCATTCTCTGGACTTCCCATCGTTAAGATATCCGCGCTCACTGGTCAAGGCCTTGACCAGTTGAGAAAAGGCATTTCGGATTGCTTACTAAAAGGGGATATAGACGTGACGTCCCCTGATGTGGCCCCGAACTTGAGACACAGACAGGCCCTAATAGATGCGGCTCAGTTTTTCAAAAGCGCCGGCCGAAAGGCAAAAAAAGACGCTCCCATGGAAATTGTTGCTTTTGAACTCAAGAGCGGGCTGGATGCCTTGGGGAAAATCATAGGAGAGACCACCACTGAAGAGGTCCTGGACAGCATATTCAGCCAGTTTTGTTTGGGGAAATAATTGGTCAGAAGTGACTAAAGTGACTAAAGTGATCTAAAGTGACTAAAGTTAAAGGTGTTATTTGACGTTTTAAAATAGTAAACGGTTCCAGAACAAGGTGTTTGTCGAGCAACCTGCTTGCGTAAATCGAGGCAGACAAATCGGTCTGAATTTTTGACTTTCTGTTGCGAGTGTTTTTTGGCCTGCTTTGTCTTGGAGACTTTGATGAAGCCAGTCTTTTTAAAAAAGTCACGAAGTTCCTTAACTTTAGACACTTTAAACTTTAGGCACTTAAATCAGAGTACCTTCCAGGACCAACAAAAACAAGCTGCCTCATCTGGGGGTGGTAATTTGATTTTCTACCGACCTAAATATCAGAGGAATTTTTTTAGGGTATAATAGATCAATTTCTGATACTCGATAATCACCTCATTGACGTATTTCCCTTTCTTCCACCAGTTATCCGGCCTGAAATCCATATACTGGGAAGGCATCATCATAATTACCATTTCGTCTTTCTCAAACACTTTTTTAAAAGTCAACCAGGCGCGTCTTGAATGGTGTGGAGATGTGACTATAATCAGGGAACGATAACCTTCCTTTTGTGCAATTTCTCTAATTATCCTGGCTTCCTCAAAGGTGCTGCCCATAAAACGGTCACTGACAAGGCAGTCAGACCTGGCTACGCCCAATCCCTGGAGCATCATGATCAAAAGGTCTCTCGTTTCAGGGTAGTGGGCCCCTCTCTGCTTTAAAACCTCAATCCCATCGGGTAGCTCTTCCCTGCCAACAAAAATACGCGGGGCCATACCTTCCTCGTAAAGATCCGCAGCCGCAAGGCCCCGTTCCACAGGGTTTCCCATCATGCAAACAATAAGGTCAGCTTTCTCGAGAGAATGCTGAACAACCAGATACTTTCCAAGGCTGGTCAGGATCGGGCCGCGAGAATAGGAAACCAGGATGTAGACAATGAACACAAGGAAAATGACCCACTTAAGAACCGTCGGCCGACTGATCTTCTTCCCTTGCGGTTCTATTGGCCTGTTGTCCACATAAGTTTCTGTTTGCCCCCTGTCTTCCACCTCATTCTCTTTGGCTCCAATTGCGCGATCCTGTTCTCCGAGCCAGTTTGTAAGGTATTTTTGATCAGGCTCGTTTTTAGAGCCCATCTTCAGACGAGACCATACCTCTTTCATCATGCACCCCTTATCTTAATTTCCGTCCAGAAACTTGCAAATCTCCGCCTAATACCAACGAGTTGATCAGATTATATTATATTGCTTATTAAAAAGTCAAAATTGTTTCAGAATCCCAGCAATTCTAATTATGGTCTCAACCTGGCAGGGCCGTGGGGTCTCTTTTTAAAGGACGCAACACAAATTCTACCACAGCTTGTCGAACGCCCCCGTGGCTTTGAATAAAGGCTCCGAGCAGGCAGAGAAGGCGTCAGTTGCAACGGAAACTCTCCTTTGGGGCTGTCCTATAACGAATTTCAAGGCTACGCTGCCGTTCAATAGAATGAACCAGTCCCGCCGTGGCGGGATTGCGGCCTTTAAAAAGAGGCCCCACGGCCCTGCATTAGCAAGGTTTAAAGGTTATAATTAGACTTTCTGTCAGAATCCATTACCGGTTTATTCATTACAAATAGTGTGTTATAAAACCTTAAAGATTAACTGATACAAACAGCCAGATCGATCTTCATTTAAGAATGAATCCTCATGAAAGTCAATTGCCAAGAATACAGAAAATCCATGGAACTCCTGGGCCTAAAGCTGCGGCTTAAAAAGGGTATCTCTGACCTCAAAGAGCAGAAGGAGATAGAAAAAAGGATCAGAATCCTTGAAAAAGAGCTCAAGTTATAAAATCGCTACTCGATTTTATTTAACATCCGCGGCGGACTCAAGAAAGGAAATTTCACACCATCAAGTGTCACAAAGGGTGCCTGAAAGGTTACAAACTCTTTGAGCTATCCAGGATCAAAGTGACGGGACCGTCGTTAACCAGATAGACATCCATCATCTCCTGAAATTGACCAGTGGCAACGTGGATACCCTTTGTCTTCAAAAGTCTAATAAAATGCTCATAAAGCTCCTTTGCCAGTTCTGGCCGGGCAGCTTTTGCAAAAGACGGTCTCCGTCCCTTTCGACAATCACCCCAGAGAGTAAACTGAGAAACAACCAAGGCGGCTCCGCCTGTTTCCATCAAAGACAAATTCATGAGACCAACTGCATCAGGAAAGATCCTCAGATAGGCAATTTTATTGGCTAAATAATCGCAATCTTTCTCTGAATCATCCTTCCCCACACCCAAAAATATTAATAATCCAGGGCCAATCGCTCCTACAGCCTCCCCCTTGACTTCTACTTTGGACTCCTTTACCCTCTGAACCACAGCCTTCATATACATAACCTTTCTCGGTTTTGAATTTGCCTCATGACACCATCACTGATTCTCATTAACCCATGGATCTACGATTTTGCGGCCTATGACCTCTGGTCCAAACCGCTCGGGCTCCTCTACCTTGCAGGGTATCTCAGATACTGCGGTTTCAGGATACACCTAATCGACTGTCTGGATGTGCATCACCCCGGAATGAAGGGTGATACGTCCATGGAAAAGCCTAAAAGACGCTTATATGGGACCGGAAAATTCTGGCGGCAAGAAGTGCCCAAGCCCTTTCCTCTAAGGGGCATTCCAAGGCCCTACAGTCGCTACGGTTTTTCACTAAAGATATTTGTGGAAGAATTAAACAAGATCCGAAAGCCGACTGCCATTCTCGTAACCTCTCTTATGACATACTGGTATCCCGGCGTCAAAGAGGTCATCTGCCTCGCCAGGAAAGTTCACCCTGGGGTTCCGATAATCCTCGGGGGAATTTATGCCAGACTTTGCCAGAATCACGCCCGCCAAAATATGCAGGCAGACCGCATTGTGACCAGCAATGATCCGGTTTCCCTTCTAAAGTCCCTAAGCGAATTCGGCATCCCCATACCAAAGCTTCCTCCGGATTCAGGGCATCCGCCTTATCCGGCATTTGACCTTTTGAGCCAAATTGACTACGTCTGCCTCCTGACCTCTAAGGGTTGCCCCTATCGGTGTAGATATTGTGCAAGCCACTTCTTAGATCCTCAACCGATCCATAGAGATCCGGGAGAAGTGTTAGAGGAAATCCTTTTTTGGTATACAGATTATAAGGTCCGGGACTTTGCCTATTACGATGACGCCCTGCTTATTGATGCTGAAAAACATTTGGCTCTGCTTCTTGAAAAACTTGCACGGCATCATCTGGACCTAAGATTTCATACCCCAAATGCTGTGCATATCAAGGAAATCACAGCGGAAATCGCCAGCCTAATGCACCAAACCGGCTTCCAAACCATACGCCTTGGGCTGGAGACTTCGGACTTTTCATTACACCGCAATCTGGACAATAAAATCGCCGAAGGCGACTTTGAGCGGGCGGTACAGTACTTACTTAAAGCCGGTTTTGCTCACAATGATATCGGGGCGTATATTCTGATGGGATTGCCCGGCCAATCCGTGGATTCAGTGATGGAAACTATTGATTTTGTGGCCAACACAGGTGCAATGCCTTTTCTTTCCGAGTATTCTCCAATACCCCATACCGCCTTGTGGGAAAAGGCCATAAGTCACTCTGAATATAATCTAACCTCAGAGCCGCTATTTCACAATAACACCATACTGCCCTGCTGGGATAATTCTCAGAAAAAAGATCTTCCCTGGCTGAAACGACGCGTCTTGGAAATCCGTGAGAAGTACAGGTGACAGCATCCCAGGTAATTATATCCTGTTTATTACACTCGCAGCATATCCTGCCCCAAAACCATTATCGATGTTCACTACTGTCACACCGGACGCGCAGGAATTCAACATTCCCAAAAGCGCAGCAATACCCTGGAAACTGGCCCCATAGCCCACACTTGTCGGGACTGCGATCACCGGCTTATCAACCAGCCCGCCCACAACGCTCGGTAATGCCCCCTCCATCCCGGCCACCACTACAATAACAGAAGCCTCCATGATCCTTTCCCTGTGATTCAAAAGTCTATGGATGCCTGAGATTCCCACATCATAAATGGTTTCCACCTCATTTCCCATGAACCTTGCCGTAATGGCAGCCTCTTCTGCCACAGGAATATCGGAAGTCCCGGCACTCATGACCAGTATTTTTCCTCGGCCAGAAACCTCTATGGGGTGTTTGACAAGGGTCAGGACCCTTGCCTTTTCATAATAGGTGCTGTCAGAAAACTTCCCTAAGATTTTTTTGGCCTTCTCAGGCAACAGACGCGTCACAAGAACGTTTTCTTCCTGTTCTGCCATTCGTTCCATGATGGCCAGGATATCGGATACCTCTTTGCCCGCACCAAATATGACCTCTGAAAGGCCCCTTCTCAGGCCCCGGTGATGATCAATACAGGCAAAACCCAGATCCTCAAAAGGTAAGGCTTTAAGCTTTTCAAGTGATTCTTCAACCGTTACCTCTCCCTTGCTCAACCGAACTAGAAGGTCTTTTAGAATGTCCTTGTCCAATGTCCTTTCATCCTGATCTTTAACCACGAAGTTTTTGTGCCAGCTCAGCCACCCTTCGGCCAAGCTTTCTTCCGTTTTCCTCTGTTTTGCTGTCGGGCGCTCCCACACAGGCAACACCATAATGTCCGGTGGCAGACATAGGATCCCCTGCGATAACCATCCCGTAGATCAAAAGGGCCTGAATAATGGACATCATAGTGGTTTCCTTGCCGCCAGTGGAATCTCCAGAGGTAGTAAAAGCCGCCCCGACTTTACCCTCCATCCTCTTACGCACGCCCACAAATTCATCGAAAACCTTTTTTAGTTCGGCTGCCATCCCGCCGAAATAGACCGGCGAACCAGCGATGATTCCGTCTGCGGCCAGAAAATCATCTTTAATCACCTTGTCCGTTTTCTTCAAGACAGCAGTCACACCGTCCACCTCTTCTACGCCTTTTGCGATCGCTTCAGCCAGTTTCCTGGTATTTCCCCCTTTTGAGAAATAGAGAATCAGTATCTGCATAATAAAGTCCTCGCCTTTTAGTACCTTAGGAATTCTTTCAATTATAAAAAAACTATAACAAAAATGACGGAGCGAGCAAGCTTCGCCATAGTGGCTACGACGGCTGAAAGCGACATCCACAAATATTCAATAGTCAATTCCGGCTTGTCCGGGTTAAGAATACCCAGATGATAATACGTTGATTATGCGAACAAATCAAGTTATTCAATCGCTTCGCGATTCTATATAGGAGTTTATAAAAGCCCTTCTCCCTTTAAAAAGGACATTGAGCGATGCCCAATACTTGTGACCTGGCTTAGGGCCTGGGTAAGATGAACCACTGCCTCAACAGCCACGCCGGAATTTATCATAACCATTGCTTTATCAATATGCCTTACCACCTCATCCCAGGACACATCGCCGGTCACGTTTTTCCCAAGCTGAATTTCATGGACAATCATGCCAATTATAGCTTTGGCTGTTTTTTCTGCGCCCCGCTTTTCAGGCTCCTTAAGACCATTGAGCACTTGAAGGGCCTGTGAGACCCAGATAAGGCCTGATTTTATTTTTTCACTTTGCGAAAATGCTATAATGGTCTCCTGGACTTCCATAGCCCTGTCACCTCTTCAAAATATGAGTTCCACAAACTTCGTATCAATTTATACCGCCCCGGTTCATAGTATAGGAACGCACCAGATTCTTTCCGGTAAAATGCCCCATTGTAAAATAGGCGATTGGCATCTCCCGACCAAAGAGTCTCCTGCGGATCTGCCGATCGCTTAGCCCCTCTCCGTGAAGCGTCAAAATCCTATTACCCATTCCCTCCAGGTATTCAATTTTCTCCAAGATCTCCTCTCTCTCGGGTGTTTCCGGACACTGCCGCTGCCGGGGAAAAGGAGACTGGGGTTCAACCGGGCAATTTTTTTAAGCGACTTGATGGTCTGCCAGATATCATAATCCTGACGAAGCGCCCGATCCTTGCCACCTATATATGCATCGCCGGCAAAAATCCATCCTTTTTTCTTTATAAGCAATTGGGGCTCAGGGCGCAAGGTACAGGGCTTAATATTGCACTTTTTTAAGATTTCCCCTTTGTCCTAATGCGTTTTGGGAAGATGGTATATTGGGTGATTGGCAAAGTTCCCCTTGACATGTAAACAGGTAGCTAATAAATGTTTAACCTCTTTTAATTCGCCGGCGGACGATTATTCCACCATTCCATTGTTCCATGCACGAGGCAAAAGCTTATGCCTCGAAGAAATACTTTTATTTTAAATCAGTTGTACAATTATCGAGACATAAAATTACGATTATTAGAGGATAAAAAAGATGTACAGCGCCAGTGATTTGCGAAAAGGCTTGAAGATCCAAATCGATAACGAACCGTATGTCGTTACTGAATTTCAATTTTCTAAACCCGGGAAGGGACAGGCCCTTTACCGCTGCAAACTGAAGAATATGATCACAGGAGTTATTTTAGACCCTACCTATCGATCCGGAGACACCTTTGAACCTGCTGATTTAGAAGTGCGAAAGATGCAGTATCTTTACAATCAGGAAAACGAATTCTGCTTCATGGATGTGGAAAATTACGAGCAGACATTCCTATCCTATAAACAGGTAGGCGATGCCAAAAATTACCTAACCGATAATCTTGAAGTAGATATCCTCTTTTTTAAGGTCAAGGCCATTGGAATCACCCTGCCGAACTTTGTAGACCTAAATGTTACCCGAGCGGATCCCTGGGTAAAGGGCGATTCAGCTACTGGTGACACCAAGCCTGTCACAACGGAAACCGGCTACATTCTCCGGGTTCCCCCCTTTGTTGAAGAGGGTGGAAAGATAACCATTGACACACGAACCGGAGAATATGTCACCCGGGTCAAAGAATAGATTTTTTCCGGAAGAACAAAAAAGGTTGGCTAACCGGAAGAATCACCTGTGGCTCCGCGCACGGCTGGTTCACGAAATCAGACGGTTCTTCCTTGAGCGCAATTATCTTGAGGTGGAAACCCCCCTGCTCATTCCAGCCCCTCCCCCCGAGGTGCACATTGATGTCATTCGTGCCGGTGATCGTTATCTTCATCCATCGCCAGAATTATGCATGAAGCGCCTGCTGGCGGCCGGATACTCCAGAATATTTCAGATCAGCAAATGCTTCCGGAATGGAGAACGGGGCAGCCTTCACCTGCCTGAATTCACACTCCTTGAATGGTATCAAACCGGAATAGACTATAGAATCCTTATGCAGGAATGCGAGGCACTCATCGTATCGGTATCAAAAGGTATTGGCATCGGGGACAGGGTCGACTATCGGGGTAAGGCAATTGACCTCAGCCCCCCATGGGAAAGAATTTCCGTCGTTGAAGCCTTTAGTCGCTATGCCTCATTGGACATGGAAACGGCTTTCAAGAAAGGGTGTTTTGATGAAGTTATGGTCCAGGAGATCGAGCCAAACTTAGGTGTGACTAAACCTACGTTACTGTATGATTACCCTGCTTCCCTTGCCGCGCTGGCCCGACTGAAACCCGATAACCCTGAATTTGCCGAGAGGTTCGAAATCTATATATCAGGCTTGGAATTGGCTAATGGATTCTCCGAGCTGACTGATCCTCAAGAGCAGCGGGCAAGATTTGAAAAGGATCAACTAAAGAGACTTCAGACAGGAAAAGAGGTGTACCCGACCGCTGAAAAATTCTTGAAGTCCCTCGAGTATATGCCTGAAGCCGCAGGCATTGCCCTTGGTGTGGACAGGCTTGCGATGATATTCTCAGACAGCCCCAAAATCGACGATGTTGTCTCTTTTACCCCTGAAGAACTTTAGAACATAGTGGCTCGGTGCGCACCGGTCATCTTTCAATGCTGCCTGGCAAAGGATTCCCTTGATTATTTACCTGTTTCAAGATATATTATCTCCCCCGGTTGATGCCATAACGTAGATGATAGAAAAACCCTTTATCTTGTATATATTGATTCCGGATACACTATATAATGCCGTTATACTTTTTGTGCTTGAATTTATTCCATGGGAAATTCGATAGAACAAACGACCAGCAATAGAGTTGTCAGGTATTCAAAGCGTACTAAAACGCTAAGATGCCTTTCTTGTGGAACGGATAAAATAAAACCTGGCAGGAGATATTGCTCCAAAGAATGTCGCCAGCAGATCAACTGGGTCCTTTCACTTTCCAAAGGCCTGCTAATGACGTTTAGTGCCAGGTATGCAGCCTTTTCCTTTACCCGCGAACACGTAATACTGGATATACTCCCTTTCTGGTCAAAGGAGATTTCCAGGTTTATCTGCCACAGGACCCCCAAAAACAAACCCGCTGCAGACCTGAAAAATCTCATACTCAAGTCGGGAAAGGAATGGCATCACCTGGTGAATAATAAGACCTCAAAGAGCTTTGCGTCTCTTTATCTTCTTGAGAAAAACCACAAAAAAAATATAGATCCTGAAAGCGTCAGGCCTCTCAGGAAAGCCCATCTAAGGCTCTCAAAGATTGAAAACAAGTGCCTAAAAATTCTTCAACTTGACAGGAAAGATCTGTCATCTGATGGTCACCTCAGCAAGATAAAATCTGCCTATAAAAGGATGGCCAAACTCTATCACCCTGACATGGGCGGTGATGAGGAAAGATTTAAGCAATTGAACGAAGCACATAAGCAGATGCTCCTCTGGGCGGAAAATCCCCAGTACGCGTCCAGAAAGGCACTTCCGGATTGCTGGTCTTACGACGGATCTACCAATCGATGGTCCCCACCCTTGTAACTCCACCAAAGGGCTTAAAACAAAAAGAGGAGACAAAATCCCAGGCAGCCGAATATCTTTCATGGGCCGAGAAAATCGGAAAATTGCGGATTGACCACATTGTTTCCAACAAGCACAGACGCGCCTATGAAAGGGCTGCACAGGTGCTGGGTTCTCTTGCTGAGGCATACGCAGCAATGGGCAAAAAAACCGAGGCTGCAAAAATACTATAATGAAAAATATAACAGGTTCAGCGCATTCCGCAGGGCAGGGCTAAGTCATTTAAAAAGATAACACGTTGAAAGAATAGAGTTTATTTGTTTATTTAATTTTCTGGAAATCCGAAGCTCGAAATATCCCGCCTCGGCGGGAAAATAAATACGAATAACACAAATCCCAAATTCAAAACGTATCAATATCCTGCAAATATTGTATAAACTCCCGAAATGTTTTGGTCATTTGATATTCGAATTTTGATATTGTTTCGTATTTCGATATTCGACTTTCGGATTTAGTCGTCTTGAAAATACATGTATTTGGCCAAGTTACATTCTACTTTGACGTTTCCCTGTTTAACACCTTTTCCTTTATGGTATTTTTTGTGGTATCTTCGAACATGGGATGATATGCCTGTGATTGCCAGGGTAAAGGCAGTTATGGGTTCACATAATCATAAACCTTCTGATTTTCATATCGATAGTCATTGGATAACGTTTTGCAATAGGAAATTATGTGTTAAAATCCTACATGAGGTATTTTTTAGAAAGGAGGCCAGGAAAAGGCGATGGAATCAAAGCATAATACTATAAGCAAGCTGAAATCATTTGAAGCTCTTTTTCGGCAGGGATATCAAAGCCAGGTTGTAGACCAGGCCCTCAATAAATTGGTGGGGATCGAATTGGCCAAGGCAAAACGTGAGTTGCATGACATTGAAACAAGAATTAGCGATTTTGAAACAAAATACAAAATGCAATCTGATGATTTTGCCCAGAAGTTTCATGACGGTTCAGTTGGTGATTCCGCGGATTTCATAGAATGGATTTCTTTTATAGATATGCAGTCTGCAATTCTCGATAGAATTCACTCACTTGACAACATAAGCGAATAATGGATCCAGAAACTTATCTGATTGAAATAGAAGTCAAACTGTCTGTCAGCAGTTTCATCCGTTCAATCGAAATCATTGACGAGAGGGCTGTTCTTTCCGACCGGGGCTATTTCAGAGCACAACTTACTTTGGTAAACGGAGATTTTCTGGAGTTGTCAGAATATTTTGTTCTCGAAGAGGGAAGATATGTTCCCAAAAGATATAGATATCAATGGATGGACGGGGTGAAAAGGCATCTCAAGAAACGTTGGGACAATGCAGAGCACTTTCCCTCTTTGTCCGGTTTCCCCGATCATGTCCATATTGGCGGTGAGGAAAATGTTGTACCCTCCAACCCAATACGCATTATCCATATTATTGAGCAAGAGCTTTCTCGCTGACCAGTATTCGACATCTGATATGACTTACTTCTTCAAGCAGTGGGGAGGATTCAACAAGAAAAAACCTGGGCGTTTGTTGGATGGTCGAACATGGGATGATATGCCGACTATCTACGAAAAGATAAAGTTAGGCTCACATGGCTTACCAGTAACGGAGAGCTTATATGACTAACAACATACGCTGGGGGCTGGATAACCCGCATCCTTTTTCACAGATGAAGACGGAACTGATCTGGGACAGGTACAATCGTTTTCTGGTGCGCTGTGTTCAGCGGGGAAGGGGCCAACACCCATATGCTGGCCCCGGTTTCAATACCTCGGTCGCGCCGCAGCATCCTGTGCCATTAGCCATAATTTGCTCGCGGCCTGGGGTGCGCACTGCTATACAGATTAAGTATCACAAGTTTTTTTAAGGCCGGGATGTTTGCGATAAGCCGATACAACAAATTAAGGTAACGCGACTTAGTGGCATAAAGGATTTAAAGATTACTCTCTTATCACAGCTTTGGATGCGGCCGTGATCTGCAGAAGGTATCCCAAGTGGGCACGGTATTATGAATCGGTATGTTATGACTTCAATTTATAGAAACTGAAATAATTAAAGGCGTCCCACTCTGCCTCGGGTCAACTCTATTTAACTATGTAAAAATCATCCCTTTGGGCAAACGCTTCATTGCAAAACCCTATGTTTGTTCTACTTCAATGCAAGTGCCTTCATGGTTGCGGTTTGCGGATCGGAGTAAAAAATTGGATCAACCGTTTCCATTATCTCACCGGACACCTCCAGGAAGTTTCGTTTGTTCTCAAGCGGTATCAGGGCTCGCCTCGCTCCGTTTTCCATGGCCATTTGAAGGGGCTCCACCAGGGACTGAACGGCCTTGATGTTTCCTTGGATGCTGAGGTCGCCAAGGATGATCAGCCCGGGCATTGCCTGGACTTTCTTGATGGCCGAGCATATGGCGACAATTAAGGCGACACCGGCCTCGCATATTATTTTGTTGCCAAGCAGATCGATGGACTCAACGTGAAAATCCGTGGTGTCGAACACAGGGGCGATCCCCATCGGGACCTTATGGCCCTGCAGAAATGCGAATGCCCTCTGCGCGGACTCCTTCATCTGGCTTTGCAGTCCGCCGGCCAGTTTCAGTTTTCCGGTTCCGGAGGAAACCCCGACTTCAATCCGATACAGGCCGACCTTCCCCTCGGGGTTCACGGATGCCGTATATAAACAGCCGGGCGCAAGCGGGTCGGTTGATATGAGATTTCGTCCCCCCTCCTCGGGCACTCCGACGTAAGTCTCTTCGGTGGTTTCCTTGTCTCGATAGGAAAAAGAAGTGTGGTGGTACTCGAATGCCCCGATCTTTTTCAGCTGTTCCTTCACCCGACGCCGACTCTCCAGGGCAAGGCTGAGCAGTTCCGCCATTTCATCCTTGGTGATATCCCCTCCCGGATAGATAAGCTTGACCAGACCGGATACCGATTTTCTCACGGCCTTCACGTCGCGGGCATTCAGATGATCTCCAAACGAAAAATACCGGTCCATAAGCTCGGTATAATTGTGCCGACGAAGTTCGCGCATGGCTTCGGCCAAGTAATCGACCACGAATCCGTAATGATCGGTGAAGAACTCCATGCGCATCTTGGGCACTTCCCAGCCGGGAAGATAGCAGTGGATGCGGTCCAGGAAAGCCAGGTCATCCCGGATCACATCCGGCATGGGCATGAACAGGTGCGAGGATCGGACCATGACGTCAACGGGCTGGTTGGTGTTGCCGAACATGGCGATGGAGCCTTGCCCGGTCAAGGATTCCTTCCCCCTCGCGAACGTACCCGACTCGCAGTAGGTTTTGAGCGTTGTCACCACTTCCTTCGACATTTTCTGAAGGTCTGCCACCTCATCAAAACCCACGGCATCCCATAGACCGACCAAGCCGATCTTCCCGGATGCCATATTGTAGAAGAGATTGGCCACGGTTGTCGGACCTGTGAGGAGAATGACATAAGGACTCAGCTCTTGGTAGGCAAAGGATTTCCCCGTTCCCCTCGGCCCCAGCTCGACCAGGTTGTAGTTTCCCTCGCACAGAGGGACCAGTCTCAAAAGAAACAGCAGTTTCAGCCGGCGGTCAAACTGGGTCGGCTCCAACCCAATGCTGCGGATGAGCAGGTCCACCCATTCCTCAGAACTGAATCGGGATCGGGTTTCGCGGTATTCATCAAGGTTGAAGCTGGCCAATTGTATCGGTGTGAGCTGATCGATCCAAAAAGGACTGCGCCGGCCCCGGGCCTCTTCATCGTATTGGTGGCGGATTTCCACTTGCGCCCAGACACCGCCCATCAAGAGCCGGTCGAAATCCCTGACGAAACGATCCGGCACGTGAAGATACTTGTTTCCGAAGTTCACCAATTCAGCCCAGTATTTATCGTCCTGTGCAATGTAGCGAACCTTCACTTTGTCGATAAAGGTATGCCGCCCCTTTTCCTTGACCAAGGCTTGGGCCTTGTTGGCTTCCTCGGGCCGCGCGAAGTTTTCGGCCACGGTATTGTTCACCACACGAAGGCCGGCGTCGATCGCTATCGGATCGTCGGTGGCGCAATACTTACCCAAAAGGTATTCCAGGACAAAGACCGGAACGTTTGCACCCACCTTGATTTTCCGCACAAGATCTTTCCGGACCACCTTACCCGCAAAAACATCTGTTACTTTCTGGTCAAGAGCATCATCCATAATCAAATCCCCAGTTTGACCGGAACATCGGCCACCGAAGCCAACTCAAGCTGAGTGTGGCAATCCAAGATTTGAACCGTCACTTTTTCAACACCCGCATCCTCAGAGAGCATGAAGGTCAGGGCGTTGGGCTCGTTTTTGCGCATGGCGATTTCACGCGAACCCTCTTCATAGCCGTAAGCGGCCATGGCGCAGAAACCGACCTCCTTTTTATTGGAAAGTACAGCAGCTCGAACGCGAACGTCCTCGGGTGGGAAAAGTCCGTACACTTCGAGCGTTGCGACCATGGAAAAAAACCGGTTGGTGATCGCGGATTTCCCGAACTCCAGTTTAATCTTTATTCCGGCTGCGGCACCGCCCGCCGCCGATGCCTTGCTTTGTAGCACGGCAACGGGTATCACCATCTCCTGCAACGATATGCCGCCATGGAAATATCCGCCAACGCCCCCCTTCACCCGGAAACAGGAGAGGCCGCGAGCGAATGCCAGCTCCAAATCGCCGCCGAACTCAAGCTGGTTTGCTCCGACACGCACATAACCCTTGGCGTCCGTTCCTCCTTTTCCGATCCAAACCCGGGGATGGAGTTCCAGCACGGTCCCTCCCGGAGAATCCATGAACATCCCGGGGTCGAGTTGGTCGGCGAAAAGGTAACCATGGTCCGCCGTTATGATAAAATGTTCGACTCCCAGTTTTGCGAGAATCCGGATGGCGCGGCGCAGCTGCTCCAACATGTCGTCCATCCAGCGGCGGGTCTCGGCATAATCTTCGCCCTCCTCACCCAGGCGGTCGATTTCCTGGGAAGTCACCACAACGAGGCTCGCTTCCTTCAATTCCTTTTTCCGTTTGGCCCCGAGCCGCAAAATGTCGGCCAGTTTCAGTGCCATGAACCCGCCGGCCACCTTTTCCTCCATATAGGCCAAGCGGCTTTTCCGATCTCCGATGGGCCGACCTTCAAGGACAACGGTCAATCCACTCTTGGCGGACACCAGTTCCATCCCTTTTTCCGCCCCTGGCAAAAGGGCGGCCATTCCAACGGACGTGATCGAAGGCAGGCTGCCAATAGCCGGTTCAAGGACAACATCAAAATCCCTTTCCATCCCCTCCAGAAGTTCGGACGCCATTTCATAGCGCAAGGCGTCCACCAGAAAGAAAACCGTCTTCTTCTTTTTGGCCAGGGCGGGGGCGACCCGGTCACAAAATATCTGGGCCTGCGGCAGAATCCCCTCAATTTCAAAGCCGGCTTTTTGCAAGCGCCCCACAAAAACACGGTTCAGTTCATCAGCCAGTTCCGCGTATGCCCTTCGGACCTTGGCCGTGAGTTTTTCAAAGTCGTCCTCTTCCGTTTCGGCGGGGTCGAGGTTAAGCAGGCGGCTTTCCCAATGACGGTGCAAACGATCCACCATCATCCAGGGTTCCGAAAAAAGGGCATAGGCCCTGACCATCTCACTCGCCGAAAAATCCAGGTTCTTGATTTGGCCGCGAACCGTGGCGGCTTCTGTCATGAAACGCCCGGCAAGCTCCAAGGCCGACCATCTCAACAAAAACTCCGGCTCCTCGCGGCTCCAAAAGAATTTTTTTCGCGCCTCGGCCAGGCATGACGCTTCGTCCATCCGCCCCTCAAGCAGGGAGGTTAGCGCAGACCGGATGAGGAGGGAATCGATAGAGGGAAAGGTTTCCACCGCCGCCACGTCATATGGATTCAATTTCATTTTGGCGATGCCGGCGGCTTTTTCCAGGTCACGGGCTGCATGGATGTAACCCTCCCGGAAGTCCACGCGATGGCGCCAGGTCTCGCACAAGTGTCTCAACGCGTCGAGTTGCACGGGCTTTTCAGGCAAACTGACAGTGCCGAGTGCCGACGGCCTTCCGATTTCGGGAATTGCCGCCGTGAACTCGGCCAGCAGGATCATTCTGCGCAATGTTTGGCGCGCTTCGTCGGGGGATGATGTGTCCCCGAAATCGAGGCCCAACTCGGATTTCACCATGCTTTGCAGTTCGCCCAGGGCCTTCTTTTCGGAAATCTTGGCGTCCTTGCCCGAACCCGAGGCAAACTCAATGACGGATTCAATGGGAGACGCTGCGCCGAAAACCAGTTTGAGCGCGCCCGAGGTGATGCTGCCCACTTCCTCCGAGATGCGGTCCAAGTCTTCCAGGGTGAGCAGCCCTTCCTCCACCTGCCGTGCCAGGTGGGCAGCCTTTTCCGGGGCCACCTCCAAGAACAACGACTCCGCCTGGACCCGCAGGCGGCTGTTCCTTTCCGGGGCCTCCGCTCCCGGTTCGACCACAACGCCGGCGGTTTCGGCTTCGATCAAGGCAAAGGAGGTTTCGCTCCGTTCCATAGGGACATAGACGACAACCCTTGGGGGGACACCGCATCCATCCTTTGGCTTTTTCTCCAAGGTGACAAATTCCAAGTGAGGCTCCAGTTCATGTCGAAGGCGGAAAAAAGAATCCGTGTATGTCAGCACCGTGGTGTCGGGAACGCCCAGGTTTTGGATCAATCCAGTGTATGCCTTTTCGGGATCGTACCAGACAACGATTCCCCAATTTTTCACCTGCCGGGCGATCATGCTTCGAATTCTGTCTGAAAGCTTACCCATGACGCAGTTTATGCTTTCCCCTTTTGGGTGAAAAATATACGAAAAAGATTCATGGAATAATCGTTCCTCCACATACTGATAATACCGTGTTCACTATCGCTTTCAACTCGGAGCAATAACCTATAGAGACCGACAAATCGTTTTCGCGAAGAATCCGTCCGGCATCACGCGGCTTGACATAGCTGTCCCTGCAACGGCCGACCTCAAAGATTTCCTTAATTCTGTAAGAAGGCGGATTCATATGGTTTACAGTCTCGGGATTGCCGGAAGGTGCGGCTCTATTATGTCCCGCTAATCGCTGAATCGTCGGCCAATAAGGAAGTAGCCAGGCTTCAAAGTCATACTGGGCGGCGTGGGGGTGAAATCTCTCTTCAGCCCCCACCCATTCACGCATCCTGTTCTTGGCATCGGTTGCATCTTGGAATTCGGGCGGTTGACTCCCTGTGTACACGTCGGTCAGCGCGATCACATGATCCGCAGCCCGAGGGCCGGACAATAAATTCGTCACCACACGCTTCATTTTATCTTCCTTGGGGATGCGCCCGTCATAGGGGAGTGTGTCCAGTTTAGGCATATTGCCTGTCAAATGGGGATTCAGGTACTCACGCAGATAAGGCATGAATGCCTTTTCCGTTTTCCCTTCGATGATTATAGTAATTTTCATGCCCGCCCCCCCATCCTTCCCATCCGCCATAATTCATCAAGGGTGTATTCGGCCAGCCATTGGTCAATGTCCATTGAATCGGCCCATCTTGCAGAGGCATGACCGTCTTCATCAATATCCATGACAACAACTTCTTTGGGTTCGAGAAAGCGTATAAGTCGGTCGGAATGGGTGGCTACAATAAGCTGGGTCCTCTTTGAAGCCTCACGCATAAATTCAGCCAAAAGACTTAGCAATTCCGGATGAAGGCTGATCTCAGGTTCGTCGATCATGGTAATTGTGGTAAGGCCGGGGCTTTGCAGCAGGGACACCAGCCAAAGGAACCTCAGGATTCCTTCCGAAAGCTGGTGCATATACAAAGGCTTGCGAAAGCTTTTATCTTTCCAGGTCATGGCCAACATGCCGGCCGCAACCGGAGGGAAATTCAGACCTTCAAACCCCGGGAAGGCTGATTTGAGCGAATCGATGATTGCTTCGTACCTGTGTTTGTCATCGTCGCTCTCTCTCAAATAATAAAGAAATGGAACAATCTCTTCACCGGCTTCTCCCGGCAATTCGGCGGGCTTCATTTGCTGCGGAAGCTTCACCGGGGCTCGCTCCCCGACATCGAGAGCATGGTAATGAGATGCAGAACTCAGAATATGCCGTAACTCTTCCGGTTGTCGAAACATTTTTGGAACCTGCGCCAGGGATGTTTCCAGCGGATTGTGATCCCAGGTCGGCCTTAGGAGCTTTCCTTCATCGATCTCGTAGTATTTGATATCACCATAATGAGAATCGATATGCATGAACGGCCCTGGATACCCCGTTCGAGATTGGGATAATGTTTCAGAGGGAATGCCGTATGACGTTCCCTTGGGGGCAAGATGGATGTCGTATTTCAAAGGCTCGTGCCCGGGCACTTCCATGTCTATGGACATGGAGACCTCTTGAGAATGGTTAATCGTCAGGATATCCGATATTCCTCCCATTCCACTTAATTTCGAATTCAACTTCCCTGCCGCCGAGGCCGAAAGGAGTGAAAAGGCATCCAGAACGGAAGTCTTACCCGCACCATTAGCACCAATCATGACCATCAACGGCCGCATCTCTAAATCGATTTCATGCAATCTCCGAAATCCTCTAATTTGTAAACTTTTCATATTATACATAGGAACCTCCTATGACGCACTTCATCCTAATCTGGGTGATTTGTGTCGCAAACCTTTGTCATTTCGTCGAAAGCCGGAATCCATTGGTTTAGAATTTCCATTATTACTTAAATTAGCATTTAACCCTCACATAGCTCTTCTAATCCGTGGGCGATGGCGAAGGATTTGTTGGTTTTGCATTTTTCCCGGACACGGTCGGGCCAGTGGTCCATGGCCTGGTGCGCCCAGTCGTATTTTTCTTCCTCCAGTTCCTGCCATGCCTTTTTCGTATCCGGCCAGGAGGACAGGAGTTCCCAGAGGGGCGCGGCGTTGATGAGTACGCCATCGTCTATGTGCGGCGTATACCCTTTTTGGATGATGGCATTCAGGCGTTTGGAAAATTCTTGAACGTCGTCCAGGATTTCGGCCAGTTGGGAGGCTTCCTTTTCTGCCCCTCGCTTTTCCGCGCCCGCGCTTGCGTCTGCCTTGGCCTTGAGATCCTTGATCCGGCCCTCCAGCCAGCGGGCCTTGGGGTCGGCAAATTCCGAACG